>Ga0233368_1000002_pt1 | contig 22914 bp, 36 predicted proteins | sample ElkDunMinimDraft_25_FD_180681 | JGI IMG/M metagenome (GOLD analysis project Ga0233368, IMG submission 180681) | Fecal eukaryotic communites from dung pellets of Tule Elk in California, USA - Elk Dung D1 | ecosystem: Host-associated > Mammals > Digestive system > Large intestine > Fecal | place...
ACGATTGAAAAGGACAATCGTTTTGAAAAATTAAAAGTCCAGCCGATTGTTATTCAAGAAATACAAGGTTTTCGTAGCTGGTGTTTGGAAAAAGGTTTGGCGGTTGAAATAGGGGCATTAGAGGGAACCGTTGTATCGGATGCAAAATGGCTCGCTTTTATTATAAGGCAGCTACTATCGAACGCAGTAAAATATAGTGAGGCGAATACGGAAATACGCATTTATATGGAACGAGATGAACGAGGTCATCAGCTGTTACACATTCAGGATTTTGGAATAGGTATTAAACAAGAAGATTTACCGCGCGTTTTTCAAAAATCTTATACGGGTACTGTAGGACGAGAAAAGACGGTATCCACAGGAATGGGCTTATATTTAGCAAATCAAGCAGCGAATAAGCTCGGACTCGAATTGAGATTAACATCGCAGTTAGGAAAAGGGACGACTGCGACGATTCAGTTTCCGAATGAAAATGAATATCACAAATTGCTCGGTATGTGACGAAATTGTCATGTAACGAGTTTTTTTGTAACGTAAAACGAACGAAACAGCAGAACAAGCACGATACAATAAAGCTATCAAAGAAAGGATGAGCGTGTATGAATATTTTAGTTGCTAGAAAAGTAAAGAAAACATACGGTAAACGTAATCTCCAGCAAGAAGTATTAAAGGGAATCGATTTAGAAGTAGAAAAAGGTGAGTTTGTAGGCATCATGGGACCATCTGGCTCAGGAAAAACGACCCTTCTAAATGTGCTTTGCTCGATTGATAAAGTATCAGAAGGCTTTGTTGAAATTAATGGACAGAAGCTACAAGGGATGAAGGAACGAGAATTGGCTAATTTCCGTCGCAAAGAGCTAGGATTCATATTTCAAGACTATAACTTATTAGATACATTAACGGTAAAAGAAAATATATTATTACCGCTATCGATTAGTAAAATGCCAAAAGCAGCAGTAGAAGCTCGCTTTAAAGAGCTTATAACGGTTTTAGGCATTGAAGATATCGTTACGAAATATCCAAATGAAATTTCTGGTGGGCAGAAACAGCGTACATCCGCTGCACGTGCGCTTATTACAAATCCTTCAATGATTTTTGCGGATGAGCCGACAGGAGCACTTGATTCGAAATCAGCAACAGCATTGCTTTCGAATTTATCTCGTATTAATCAAGAAAAACAAGCGACGATTATGATGGTTACACATGATGCGGTTGCAGCAAGCTTTTGTAGTCGCGTGTTGTTTTTAAAGGATGGTCAAATTTATACGGAGCTTTATAAAGGAGAGAAGTCACGTAATGAGTTTTTCCAACAAATATTAAATACGCAAAGTGTGCTAGGTGGTGATGGCTATGACGCTTAGCCAACTTGTACTACGGAGTATGAAGAAAAACATTAAGCATTATTATTTATATTTCTTCGCATTGATTTTTAGTGTGACATTGTACTTTTCATTTATTACGTTAGAGCACAATCCAACGGTGCTACAAGCGACAGAGGAAAGTGGAACAGCAACAGCAGGTTTTGGTGCGGCGACGTATTTACTTTATTTCATCATCTTATTCTTTGTGCTATATGCAAATCATTTATTTATGAAGCGCCGCAGTAAAGAAATTGGGCTATATCAACTCATTGGAATGACAAAGTCGTTAACTGTTCGATTAATTGCACTTGAGAATATTATTTTATTCGTTGGGGCAGTCGTTATTGGAATGGGGATTGGCTTTATCAGCTCCCGTATTTTTGCGATGATTTTATTAAAAGTGTTGGAGCAAGATGTCGTTGTGTCGATGACGTTTAGCATAGAAGCATTACAGTCAACAACATTAGTGTTCGGCATGTTATTAGTCATTATTATAATACAGACAGCGTTTTTAATTCATCGTACGTCACTATTATCATTATTTAATGCAGCTAAGCAAGCAGATGAACGTGTGAAGCGTTTTAGCTGGATTCAAATGACTATAGGTGCATTAGGTCTTGTGCTCATTATATATGGCTACTATAAAAGTTCGATTCTGTTTACAATGGATAACGCACAATACTTATTTATAAACATGGTCATTATTTTAGCGACAACGATTGGGGGCACATTTTTAGTATTCCGTTTTTCAGTTGCTTTTGTCATGAATACAATCCGATTAGGGAAGAAGGGACATTTAAATTTATATGATGTGGTGGCCGTTACACCAATTATGCATCGTATGAAAGGGAATGCGAAATCACTAACGCTAATTACTGTTTTAACAGCTGTATCGTTAGCGATTACGACACTTTCTTATATTGCTTATTATTCAACAGATACACAAGCACGAATTATTTCTCCGACAGATTTAGTTGTTTATGATGAAAAAGGACAAGCCTTTTTAGCAGCACTAGACGAAAAACAAATCCCTTATGAAATGCATGCTTTTGATATTAAAGAACTGTCATTTAATTTTGCAGATTTAGTAGCGGCAGATATTACAGGTACACCATTTGCAACCCAAGAACCATCTGTCCCTGTATTAAAATTATCAGAAGTTCAGCAAATGTATCCGGAATATGAGTTAGCTCATAATGAGGCAATCATTATGAATTATGTGAGCTTTTTTGCAGAGTTTTTACCGATTGAAGCAGGTATAACAGCAAGCTTTTCGTCGGAAAATCAAACATATGAATTCAACATTAAAGACGTAGAGAAAAAGATGATTGTCGGTAGTGCATTAAGTGGTGGAGGAAGCCCAATTTTAGTTGTAGCAGATGAGGTGTTTAAAGAGCTTCCAATGCAACAAAGTATAGGAATGAATAAGCAATATTTAGTGGAGCTAGATGAGGCGCATGTAGAGGAAGCTACAGCTTTATATGATGAAATGGGTATGAGTAAACTTGCGCTCAATTATGTTGATGCTGATGGTAGCGTTGTGGAAACAACATTTTATCAAAAGACGTATGAGCAATCACGGCTTACTACCATTTTAAATATGGGTACAGTTATTTTCACAACGGCATTCCTTGGTTTAGCTTTTTTATTAGCGACAGGTAGCATTTTATACTTCAAGCAAATGTCCGAGGCAGATCAAGAACGAGCTTCTTATACGATTTTAAGGAAAGTCGGCTTTTCAGAGCGTGATTTATTGAAAGGGATTTATTTAAAGCAGCTATTCAACTTCGGTGTACCCCTTGTGATTGGTTTATTGCACAGTTATTTCGCTGTAAAATCGGGGTGGTTCCTGTTTGGCTCAGAGTTACTGGCGCCACTCATTATTACGATGAGCTTATACATTTTGATGTATGCTATTTTCGCCACATTATCCATTCAATATTATAAAAGAGTTATTAAACAAGCGTTATAATGAGCAAGGATGTCTAAGGGCATCCTTTTTTCTTTTAGTAAATTAGTATGAACATTCAATTTTCTAAATATTATATTGACAAAATAATAAGAAAGTGATAATTTTTACACATCAGTAATTTAGCAAACGAAAGTGTTATCTAAAAATACATAAAAATAGGAGAATAGACTATGAAGAAATTTCTACCATTATTTTTATTAGCTATGCTATCTGTTGTACTAGTTGCTTGCGGTTCTGATGAATCAACAGGTACAGAGAATACAGAAGGTGAATCAACAGAAAAAGAAACAATCATTATCGGTATTGATGATAAATTCGCACCAATGGGCTTCCGTGATGAAAACAACGACATCGTTGGTTTTGACATTGACTATGCACGTGCAGCTGCAGAAGAAATGGGCGTAGAGGTAAAATTCCAACCAATCGATTGGAAGACAAAAGAAACTGAATTAAACTCAGGTCGTATCGATTTAATTTGGAACGGCTACACAATTACAGATGATCGTAAAGAAAAAGTATTATTTACGAAGCCATACTTAGCAAACTCTCAAGTTATTGTGACATTAAAAGATTCAGATATTAACGCTATTGCTGACTTAGAAGGCAAAAACATCGGTGTACAAGCTTTATCATCGGCTTTAGATGCATTAAATAGCAACGAAGTAAGCAAAAAAATCGCTGACTTAGCTGAATACGGCGATAACGTCTTAGCATTAACAGATTTAAAAACAGGGCGTACAGATGCAGTCGTAATCGATGAAATCGTAGCAAACTACTACAACACATTAGAAGATGGTACGTTCAAAATCGTAGAAGAATCATTAGCACCTGAAGAATACGGTGTTGGTGTGAAAAAAGGTAACGAAGAATTACTAGAGAAATTACAAAAAGCACTTGATACATTAAATGAAAATGGTAAAGCTGCTGAAATTTCTGAGAAATGGTTCGGAGAAAATAAAGTTTTAAATTAATCATTTTAAAAGTATGATGAGTAAGAGTTTCCGAGCTAGGGGACTCTTACTTTTTTGGGAGGACTTAATATGGATTATTTGTTATCTATGTTAAAGCCGATGTTAGAAGGGGCGAAAATGACGATCCTATTGTTCGTTATTGCGATTGCCGCGTCCATTCCATTAGGATTTTTACTGACATTGGCTGTAAAGAGCAAATTTAAACCACTATCTTGGTTAGCGCAAGCTTACATTTATATCATGCGTGGTACACCGCTGTTACTACAATTATTATTTATTTGTTTCGGTTTACCGATGATTCCTGTTATTGGAGAGTACTTAGTGCTAGATCGATTTACCGCCGCTTGTATCGGCTTTATTTTAAACTATGCGGCCTATTTTTCAGAAATCTTCCGTGGGGGCTTACTCGCGATTGATAAGGGGCAATATGAGGCTGCTCAAGTATTAGGGCTAAATAAATTTCAAACAACAACACGTATCATTCTTCCGCAAATGTTCCGTGTGGCATTACCGGCAATATCCAATGAGTCTGTCACGCTTGTAAAGGATACAGCGTTGTTATATGCGGTGGCAGTACCAGAGTTGCTACACTATGCACAAACGGTCGTTAATCGTGACTTTACCATTGTACCGTTTTTAGTAGCGGGGATTATTTATTTATTTATTACATTAATCTTAACAGCATTCTTTAAGTTTCTTGAAAGACGCTTTAAGTTTGAGTAAGGAGGGGCACTATGGCATTAATTGAAATTACAAATTTAAAAAAATCATACGGTACATTAGAAGTTCTAAAAAACATTACATTTAATGTAGAAAAAAATGATGTTATTGCTGTGATCGGCCCTTCAGGCTCAGGGAAAAGTACGATGCTTCGAGGCTTAGTGCATCTGGAGGAAATTAACGGCGGTTCGGTGAAAATTGGCGGTAGCTATTTGGTGAAAGACGGTGTGTATCCAAAAGCACAAGATATAAAAAAAATTACATCGAAAATGGGGATGGTGTTTCAGCACTTCAACTTATTCCCTCATTTAAGTGTGCGAGGTAATTTAGAAATTTCACCAAAGCTTTTAAAGACAGAGCCTGTATCACAAATTACAGCTCGCGCGAATGACTTATTATTAAAAGTAGGCTTAGCTGAAAAGGCAGATGTATATCCAGCAAGTCTTTCTGGTGGGCAAAAGCAGCGAGTTGCGATTGCGCGTGCATTAATGATGAATCCAGATATCTTACTATTTGATGAACCTACATCGGCACTGGATCCGGAAGTAACGGGTGAAGTATTAAAGGTAATGAAGGATTTGGCAGAAGAGCATATGACGATGATTGTTGTAACACATGAAATGGGCTTTGCACGTGAAGTAGCTAACAAAGTCATCTTTATGGACGGTGGCGAGATCGTTGAAGCAGGAACACCTGATGAAGTATTCGGTAATCCGCAACAAGAACGTACGAAAGCATTTTTACAAAAGACATTAAAATAAATGAAGGCTGTCCTCAAAGTAGGACAAGCCTTTTTTTATTATTTTAGAAGTTCGGACGATGATTCTGAATATTTTATCTACAGTATTTTGCAATCTTTTCTGTTGCTTTCATTGAAATACTCTTATATACTAGGTATCGGCTCATAAAGAGCGAATGCATATAAAGATATAACATTATAGACTTCAAGAAAAAGAATTTTGCTAAAACACTTGCTTATTCTTTTTTTATTGTATATAATGTTGAATGTTGGTCTTTGACTGCGATGAAGCGAGAGGTTGCCGACACACACGGCCGCTTTGCCATGGCGAGTGTGTGGGAAATTTTCGTGGAGAATGTCTAGAAAATAGGCGAGAAGGAGGGAAAATTATGGCAAAACAAAAGATTCGTATCCGTTTAAAAGCATATGATCACCGTATTCTTGATCAATCTGCTGAGAAAATCGTAGAAACAGCTAAGCGTTCAGGTGCAAGCGTGTCAGGTCCGATTCCGTTACCAACTGAAAAGTCTGTGTACACGATCTTACGTGCCGTTCACAAGTATAAAGATTCTCGTGAGCAATTCGAAATGCGTACGCATAAACGTTTAATCGATATCGTTAACCCAACACCACAAACTGTTGATGCGTTAATGAAACTTGACTTACCATCTGGCGTTGATATCGAAATCAAACTTTAATGGTAGAAACAAATATAACTTTTTAAAACTTATAGGAGGTGTGACGAATGGCTAAAGGAATCTTAGGTAGAAAAATTGGCATGACTCAAGTTTTCGCTGAAAACGGCGACTTAATCCCAGTAACAGTAATTGAAGCTACTCCAAACGTAGTTCTTCAAAAGAAATCTGCTGAAACTGACGGTTACGAAGCTATCCAAGTTGGTTTCGAAGATAAGCGTATTAAGCTTTCTAACAAACCTGAACAAGGTCATGTAGCTAAAGCAGGTACTGCTCCTAAGCGCTTCATTCGTGAGTTCCGCAATGTAAATGTGGAAGAATACGAAGTTGGTCAAGAAGTCAAAGTAGAAATTTTCGCAGAAGGCGATGTAGTTGATGTAACAGGTGTTACTAAAGGTAAAGGTTTCCAAGGTGTTATCAAACGCCACGGACAATCTCGTGGTCCTATGGCCCACGGTTCTCGTTACCACCGTCGTCCTGGTTCAATGGGTCCAGTTGCTCCGAACCGCGTATTCAAACAAAAGAAATTACCTGGTCAAATGGGTGGTACAGTTGTTACTATTCAAAACCTTGAAATCGTTAAGGTTGATGCAGAACGCAACTTACTATTAGTTAAAGGTAATGTTCCTGGTTCTAAAAAAGCTCTTGTTGCAGTGAAAACTGCAGTAAAATCTAAATAATCTCTGAAGAAAGGAGGACACAGGAATGACAAAGGTATCTGTACTTAGTCAAACAGGTGCTTCAGTTGGCGAAATCGAATTAAACGATGCGATCTTCGGAATCGAGCCAAACGAAGCAGTATTATTCGACGCTGTAATCGCTCAACGCGCTTCACTACGTCAAGGTAATCACAAAGTAAAAAACCGTTCTGAAGTTGCTGGTGGTGGTCGTAAGCCATGGCGTCAAAAAGGAACTGGTCGTGCTCGTCAAGGTTCGATCCGCTCTCCACAATGGCGTGGTGGTGGTGTTGTATTCGGTCCGACTCCACGTAGCTACTCTTACAAATTACCGAAGAAAGTTCGTCGCTTAGCTCTTAAATCTGCTTTATCAGCTAAAGTGTTAGAACAAAACTTCGTAGTGCTTGATGTATTAAACTTAGATGCACCAAAAACTAAAGATTTCGCTGCTATCTTAAAAGCATTAGAAATCAACAAAAAAGCGCTTTTCGTAACAGCTGAGCTTAACGAAAACGTAGCGTTATCTGCACGTAACATCCCTGGTGTTACTGTTCTAACTGCAACAGGAATCAACGTTCTTGACTTATTAGGTCACGAAAAAGTTGTATTCACTAAAGATGCAGTAAATAAAGTTGAGGAGGTGCTTGGATAATGGAAGCACGTGATATCATCAAACGTCCGGTCATTACTGAGCGTTCTTCTGAAATTTTAGCTGAGAAAAAGTATACTTTCGAAGTAGACACTCGCGCTAATAAAACACAAGTTAAAGACGCTGTAGAAGAGATCTTTGATGTTAAAGTTGAGAAAGTTAACATCATGAACTATAAAGGTAAATTCAAACGCGTTGGTAAATTTGGTGGCTACACTAACAAACGTCGTAAAGCGATTGTTAAATTAACTGCTGATTCTAAAGAAATCGAATTATTCGAAATCTAATCCTGCACGGATTTAATTGAACAATATAGAAGGAGGGAAAACACATGGCGATTAAAAAGTACAAACCAACCTCAAATGGTCGTCGTAATATGACGTCATCTGACTTTGCGGAAATTACTACTAATAAACCTGAAAAGTCTTTATTAGAGCCAACTAAACGCAAAGCTGGTCGTAACAACCAAGGTAAAATTACTGTTCGTCATCATGGTGGTGGTCATAAGAAGCAATACCGCGTAATCGACTTCAAACGTCTTAAAGACGGCATTCCAGGACGCGTTGCTACTATCGAATATGATCCAAACCGCTCTGCGAATATCGCATTAATTAATTACGCTGACGGTGAAAAGCGTTATATCCTAGCTCCGAAAGGTCTTGAAGTAGGTCAAACGATCGTTTCTGGTCCAGAGGCAGACATCAAAGTAGGTAACGCATTACCATTAGCAAACATCCCAATGGGTACTACTATCCATAACATCGAAATGAAACCTGGTAAAGGTGGACAATTAGTACGTTCTGCTGGTACTTCTGCTCAAGTTCTTGGTCGTGAAGGCAAGTATGTAATCGTACGTCTACAATCTGGTGAAGTTCGCTTAATCTTAGCTACTTGCCGTGCTACAATCGGTCAAGTTGGTAACGAGCAACACGAACTTATCAACATCGGTAAAGCAGGTCGTTCTCGTTGGTTAGGTAAACGCCCAACTGTACGTGGTTCTGTAATGAACCCTAACGATCACCCACACGGTGGTGGTGAAGGACGTTCTCCAATCGGACGTAAATCTCCAATGACACCATGGGGCAAACCAGCTCTTGGTTATAAAACACGCAAAAAGAAAAATAAAACTTCTAAGTTTATTATTCGTAGTCGTAAAAAATAATGTGATTGAACTACGGTTCTATTCGAGAGCCGTGGTGGAATCACGGAGGGAGGTTCCTAAATGGGTCGCAGCTTAAAGAAAGGACCTTTTGTAGATGACCACTTAATGAAAAAAGTGGAAGCGCAAGAGGCTTCTGAGAAAAAACAAGTTATTAAAACTTGGTCTCGCCGTTCTACTATCTTCCCGAACTTCATCGGTTTAACAATCGCTGTATACGACGGACGTAAACATGTTCCTGTATACGTGACAGAAGATATGGTAGGTCACAAACTAGGTGAGTTCGCACCGACACGTACTTATAAAGGTCACGGTGCAGATGACAAGAAAACACGACGCTAATTTTGAGAGGAGGTAAATCCTAATGACACAAGCTAAAGCTATCGCTCGTACAGTTCGTATCGCTCCTCGTAAAGTACGTCTAGTTGTAGACTTAATCCGAGGTAAGCAAGTTGGTGAAGCAGTTGCAATTTTACGTCATACTCCAAAAGCGGCGTCTCCAGTCGTTGAGAAAGTATTAAAATCTGCAGTTGCTAACGCTGAGCACAACTATGAGTTAGACATTAACAACTTAGTTGTTTCTGAAGTTTTTGTTGACGAAGGTCCAACATTAAAACGTTTCCGTCCACGTGCGCAAGGACGTGCAAGCGCAATTAATAAACGCACAAGCCACATCACTGTAGTGGTATCTGAGAAGAAGGAGGGTTAATCCGTGGGTCAAAAAGTACATCCAATAGGACTACGCATTGGTATTATTCGTGACTGGGAGTCAAAATGGTACGCTGAAAAAGACTACGCTGATCTTTTACACGAAGATATCAAAGTACGTAAATATATCGAGACTTCACTTAAAGATGCATCTGTATCTAAAGTTGAAATCGAACGCGCTGCAAATCGCGTAAACATTACAATTCACACTGCGAAACCAGGTATGGTAATCGGTAAAGGCGGTACGGAAGTTGAAAACTTACGTAAATACCTAACTGATTTAACTGGCAAGCGTGTACACATCAACATCGTTGAAATTAAGAGAGCTGATTTAGACGCTCGTTTAGTAGCTGAAAATATCGCTCGTCAACTTGAGAACCGCGTATCATTCCGCCGTGCTCAAAAACAAGCAATCCAACGCACAATGCGCGCTGGTGCAAAAGGAATTAAAACACAAGTATCTGGTCGTTTAGGTGGCGCTGACATCGCGCGTGCTGAACACTATAGCGAAGGAACTGTTCCACTTCATACTCTTCGTGCTGACATCGACTATGCTCACGCAGAAGCTGACACTACTTATGGTAAATTAGGTGTTAAAGTATGGATCTATCGTGGTGAAGTCCTTCCTACTAAGAAGTCTGTGGAAGGAGGCAAATAATTATGTTATTACCAAAACGCGTTAAATATCGTCGTGAACACCGTGGTAACATGCGTGGCGAAGCGAAAGGCGGCAAAGAAGTAACTTTCGGTGAGTGGGGCTTACAAGCAACAACTGCATCATGGATTACTAACCGTCAAATCGAATCTGCACGTATCGCTATGACTCGTTATATGAAACGTGGCGGTAAAGTTTGGATCAAAATCTTCCCGCACAAGCCTTACACTAAAAAGCCTCTAGAAGTCCGCATGGGTTCTGGTAAAGGTTCTCCAGAAGGCTGGGTAGCAGTAGTTAAACCAGGAAAAGTAATGTTCGAAATCGCAGGTGTATCTGAAGAGATCGCACGTGAAGCACTTCGTTTAGCATCACACAAACTTCCTGTTAAATGTAAGATCGTAAAACGTCAAGAAACTGGTGGTGAATCTAATGAAAGCTAATGAAATCCGTGACCTTGCCACTGCTGAAATTGAATTAAAAGTGAAATCACTGAAAGAAGAGCTTTTCAACCTTCGCTTCCAATTGGCGACTGGTCAATTAGAAAACACAGCTCGCATTCGCGAAGTTCGCAAAGCGATTGCGCGTATGAAAACTGTGATTCGTGAAAGAGAAATCAGTGCACAATAAAACTGATAAAGGAGGTTTTCAGGCATGACTGAGCGTAACCAACGCAAAGTTTACACTGGCCGTGTTGTTTCTGATAAAATGGACAAAACAATTACTGTTCTTGTTGAAACTCATAAGAAACACAAATTATACGGTAAGCGTGTAAAGTACTCTAAAAAGTTCAAAGCTCATGATGAGTTAAACACAGCGAAAATCGGTGATATTGTACGTATCATGGAAACTCGCCCGCTATCAGCTACTAAACGTTTCCGTCTATTGGAAGTTGTAGAAAAAGCGGTTATTATTTAATAAATATTTCGGATATTTCGGAAGTAACCAAATTCCGAGGGGAGGTAACCTAAGTGATCCAACAAGAAAGTCGTATGAAAGTTGCTGACAACTCAGGTGCACGTGAAGTATTAACAATTAAAGTACTTGGTGGTTCTGGTCGTAAGACTGCTAACATCGGCGATATCGTCGTGTGTACAGTTAAGAAAGCAACACCAGGTGGCGTTGTCAAGAAAGGTGACGTTGTTAAGGCTGTTATCGTTCGCACAAAATCTGGTGTACGCCGTAAAGACGGTACTTATATCAAATTTGATGAGAATGCTTGTGTAATTATCAAAGAAGATAAGTCTCCACGCGGAACTCGTATTTTCGGACCTGTTGCACGTGAATTACGTGATAGCAACTTCATGAAAATCGTTTCTCTAGCTCCAGAAGTTCTTTAATTTCATGACAGTACCAATCAAGGAGGTGCGACACATAATGCATGTTAAAAAGGGCGACAAAGTAAAGGTAATTACTGGTAAAGATAAAGGTAAAGAAGGCGTTATCTTAGCTGCTTACCCAAAACAAGACCGCGTTCTTGTTGAAGGTGTAAACATCGTTAAGAAACACGTTAAACCTAACCAACTTAACCCACAAGGTGGTATTGTATCTCAAGAAGCTGCAATCCACGTTTCGAACGTAATGCTAATCGATCCAAAATCTGGCGAGCCGACTCGTATAGGTTACAAAATCGAAAACGGCAAAAAAGTTCGTGTTGCAAAAAAATCCGGTGTAGTAATCGACTAATAAGTAAATAGTGAAGGGAGGTAAAACTACATGAGCCGCCTAAAAGAAAAGTATTTAAATGAAGTTTCACCAGCTCTTATGAGCAAGTTTGAATATAAATCAGTTATGCAATTACCAAAAGTTGAAAAAATCGTTATCAACATGGGTGTTGGTGACGCAGTTCAAAACTCAAAAGCTTTAGACGCAGCTGTTGAAGAATTAACAATCATCACTGGTCAAAAACCAGTAGTAACTAAAGCTAAAAAATCTATCGCAGGTTTCCGTCTGCGTGAAGGTATGCCTATCGGTGCTAAAGTTACATTACGCGGTGAGCGTATGTATGAATTCTTGGACAAATTAATCTCTATCGCACTTCCACGTGTACGTGACTTCCGCGGTGTTTCTAAAAAAGCATTCGACGGTCGCGGTAACTACACTTTAGGTGTTAAAGAGCAACTAATTTTCCCTGAAATCGATTACGATAAAGTTTCGAAAGTACGCGGTATGGACATCGTGATCGTAACGACTGCGAATTCTGATGAAGAAGCTCGCGAGTTATTGACACAATTCGGTATGCCGTTCCAAAAGTAATTAAAACAAGGAGGGCGAAAACGTGGCTAAAAAATCAATGATCGTTAAACAACAACGTAAGCAAAAGTTTAAAGTTCAAGAATATACACGTTGTGAACGCTGTGGCCGTCCACATTCAGTATATCGCAAATTTAAACTTTGCCGTATTTGTTTCCGTGAACTTGCATATAAGGGACAAATTCCTGGCGTTAAAAAAGCCAGCTGGTAATCCCCTAATTTGGGAAGGAGGTAAATTTTCATGACAATGACTGATCCGATTGCAGATATGCTTACTCGCATCCGTAATGCGAACATGGTTCGTCACGAGAAGTTAGAAGTTCCGGCTTCTAACCTAAAAAAAGAAATCGCTGAAATTTTAAAGCGTGAAGGTTTCATCCGTGACGTAGAGTACGTAGAAGACAACAAGCAAGGTATCATCCGTATCTTCTTAAAATACGGTAAAGATAACGAGCGTGTTATTACTGGTCTAAAACGTATTTCTAAACCAGGTTTACGCGTATACGCTAAAACTGACGAAGTACCTAAAGTATTAAACGGTCTTGGTATCGCTTTAGTATCTACTTCAAATGGTCTATTAACTGACAAAGAAGCTCGCGCTAAAAAAGTTGGCGGAGAAATCTTAGCATACGTTTGGTAATTAGTAAGAGAAAGAATGGAGGTGCAACTAAATGTCTCGCGTAGGTAAAAAACTTATCGAGGTACCTGCTGGCGTAACTGTGACTGTTGCTGAAGACAACACAGTTACTGTTAAAGGTCCTAAAGGCGAATTAACTCGTCAATTCCATAAAGATATGAAAATCGAGCTAGAAGGCAACATCCTTACTGTTGTTCGCCCTTCTGAATCTAAAGAACACCGTACTAACCACGGTACAACTCGTGCGTTATTAGCTAACATGGTAACTGGTGTTTCTGAAGGTTTCTCACGTTCTCTAGAACTTATCGGTGTTGGTTACCGTGCTCAATTACAAGGTAAAAAGCTTGTATTGAACGTTGGTTACTCTCATCCAGTAGAGTTCACACCAGAAGAAGGTTTAGAGGTCGAAGTTCCTTCAAACACGAAAATCATCGTTAAAGGTATTTCAAAAGAGCGTGTTGGTGCATTAGCATCTAACATTCGTGACGTTCGTCCACCAGAGCCGTACAAAGGCAAAGGTATCCGTTATGAAGGCGAATTCGTTCGTCGTAAAGAAGGTAAAACAGGTAAATAATGCTGCATAAAGCATTAGAAAGGAGTGACCTCTATGATTACGAAACAAGATAAAAATCAAGTTCGTAAGAAACGTCATGGGCGTGTTCGCGCTAAGATTTCTGGTACTGCACAACGTCCTCGTTTAAACGTATTCCGTTCAAACAAGAACATTTATGCACAACTAATCGATGACGTGGCTGGCGTAACTTTAGTTTCTGCTAACACTCAAGAAAAAGATTTCGAAGGTGCTGGCTCAAACGTAGAAGCAGCTGCTAAAATCGGTGAAATCATCGCTAAACGCGCTGTTGAAAAAAATATTACTGCTGTGGTATTTGACCGTGGTGGTTACTTATATCATGGACGTGTGAAAGCTTTAGCTGAAGCTGCACGTGAAAACGGCTTAGAATTTTAATAAGAAGGAGGGACATACTTCATGAGTCGCATTGACGCAAACAAATTAGAACTTGAAGAACGCGTAGTTACTATTAACCGTGTTGCTAAAGTTGTTAAAGGTGGTCGTCGCTTCCGCTTCACAGCACTAGTTGTTGTTGGAGATAAAAACGGTCATGTAGGTTTCGGTACTGGTAAAGCTCAAGAGGTTCCAGATGCGATCCGCAAAGCTGTTGAAGACGCGAAGAAAAACTTAATCGAAGTACCACGCGTGGGTGGAACTACTCCACACTTAGTGCAAGGTCGCTTCGGTGCAGGTTCAATCTTAATCAAACCTGCTGCTCCTGGTACAGGGGTAATCGCTGGTGGTCCAGTACGTGCTGTACTAGAACTTGCTGGTATTACTGATATTCTTTCAAAATCTCTAGGTTCAAACACACCTATTAACATGGTGCGTGCAACTGTAGCAGGTTTATCTGAATTAAAACGCGCAGAGGACGTTGCAAAACTACGCGGTAAATCAGTGGAAGAATTATTAGGATAAGGGGGGGAATTATAATGGCTAAATTACAAATCACCCTTACTAAATCTGTGATCGGTGCTAAACCGAATCAACGTAAAGTTGTTGAAGCATTAGGCTTACGTAAAATGAACCAAACTGTGGAACAAGCTGACAACGCAGCTATTCGCGGTATGTTAACAAAAGTAGCTCACTTAGTTACTGTAAAAGAAATTTAATTTCATAAACATTGAACAAGGAGGTGCCACCCATAATGAAACTTCATGAGTTAAAACCAGCAGAAGGCTCTCGTAAAGAACGTAACCGTGTTGGTCGTGGTATCGGTTCTGGTAACGGTAAAACTTCAGGTAGAGGTCATAAAGGCCAAAACGCCCGTTCAGGCGGCGGCGTTCGACCAGGATTTGAGGGGGGTCAAAACCCACTATTCCGTCGTTTACCGAAACGCGGCTTTACGAACATCAACCGTAAAGAGTACGCTATCGTTAACCTTGATGCACTTAACCGTTTCGAAGATGGTGCAGAAGTAACACCTGCATTATTATTAGAAACTGGTGTAGTGAGCAACGAGAAATCTGGCATTAAAGTTTTAGGCAATGGAACTTTAAATGTTAAGTTAACTGTTAAGGCTCACAAGTTCTCAGCTTCAGCTAAAGAAGCTATCGAGAACGCTGGCGGAACAACTGAGGTGATTTAATGTTTCAGACGATCTCTAACTTTATGCGCGTTCGAGATATACGAAATAAAATCATCTTTACACTTATAATGTTAATCGTTTATCGTATCGGGACTTTCATCCCGGTACCAAACGTTGACGCTAATGTATTAAAGGCAACTGACGAGTTTAATCTTGTTGGCTTCCTCGATACATTTGGTGGTGGTGCACTGTCTAATTTCTCTATCTTTGCGATGGGTATTATGCCGTACATCACAGCCTCAATCATTGTTCAGTTATTGCAAATGGACGTTGTACCGAAGTTTGCAGAGTGGGCAAAGCAAGGTGAAGTGGGGCGACGTAAACTCGCTCAATTCACACGTTACTTTACGATTGTGTTAGCATTTATTCAATCTTTCGCCATGTCGTTCGGGTTTAACCAGTTCTATGGTGGATCGTTGATTACGGATACTAGCATTGGATCGTATTTAACAATTGCTATTGTACTTACAGCAGGTACTTCATTCCTTTTATGGTTAGCTGAGCAAATTACTGCGCATGGTGTTGGTAACGGTATTTCAATCCTTATCTTCGCTGGTATCGTAGCTGCGATACCAAACGCGGTAAACCAAGTATATGCACAACAAATTCAAGATGCGGGTGACCAGTTATTTATTAACAGTGTAATCTTAGCTCTTTTAGTTTTAGTGCTACTAGCTATTGTTGTTGGTGTAATTTACGTACAACAAGCATTACGTAAAATCCCAATTCAATATGCAAAACGAGTTGCTGGTCGTGGTCAAGTCGTAGGTGGACAACAAACGCACTTACCGTTAAAAGTAAATGCTGCTGGGGTTATTCCGGTAATCTTTGCAGTAGCGTTCATCGTAACCCCTCAAACTCTTGCTACATTCTTTGGTCAAAATGACATAACAACATGGATTACAAATACGTTTGATTATACAAAACCTATTGGTTTGATAATCTATGTCGCATTGATCATTGCATTCACATACTTCTACGCATTCATCCAAGTGAATCCGGAAAATGTGGCTGACAACTTGAAAAAACAAGGTGCATACATTCCAGGTATTCGTCCTGGTAATGATACGCAAACTTATTTAACAAAAGTTCTTTACCGTTTAACATTTGTAGGGGCACTGTTCCTTGTTGCAATCTCTGTTATACCAATTCTATTCATTAACTTTATGAACCTTCCTGCTTCTGTGCAGATCGGTGGTACTAGTTTAATTATCGTAGTTGGTGTTGCTTTAGAGACAATGAAACAACTGGAATCGCAACTAGTAAAACGTCATTATAAAGGCTTTATGAAATAATGCAGGTTTAGGGAAACGTTTTTGTTTCCTTAATCCAGCTAAAAAGTAGATAAGTTTTGTTAATAGGGGGAGAAATTACGTATGAATATCGTTTTAATGGGTCTACCTGGTGCTGGTAAAGGTACTCAGGCAGAGAAAATTGTTGAGAAGTACGCGATCCCTCATATTTCTACAGGTGATATGTTCCGTGCAGCTATCAAAGAAGGTACTGAGCTTGGCTTAAAGGCTAAGAGCTTTATGGATGAAGGGAAATTAGTTCCGGATGAAGTAACAATTGGTATCGTGCGTGAGCGACTTTCACAAGCTGATTGCGAAAAAGGATTCTTATTAGATGGATTCCCACGTACAGTTCCTCAAGCTGAAGCTTTAGATAGCATCCTTGAAGAGCTTGGTCGTCCAATTGAGCATACAATTAACATTGATGTTCAAAAAGATGAATTAGTAGCTCGCTTAAGTGGTCGTCGTATTTGTAAAGTTTGTGGTGCCTCTTATCACTTAATTTTCAATCCTCCTGCTGAGGAAGGAAAATGTGATAAAGACGGTGGAGAGCTTTACACGCGTGCAGATGATAATCCTGAAACGGTTGAAAATCGCCTGGCTGTAAATATGAACCAAGCACAACCTTTGCTTGATTTTTACCAAGCTAAAGGCGTGTTAACGAATATTGATGGACAGCAGGATATTGATAAAGTATTTGCTGATCTTGACGCTCTATTACAGGGCATCCGCAGCTGATACCTGACCGGGCGCGTTTAAATGCTTCCGCGAAGGTTTTGTGGAGGCAACAGAAAAACTAATTTTTTGAGAGTTGCAAAAGCATATTGTGCCCGGTATATACTTTATGGACGAATTTGAGCACTACGGTGTGATGATGCTTCGAAAAAAGGGTATAATGGGTTTCGTGGAAGCATCTGTGTAAATGGGTGGGGATAATCTCTCATCCTAGACATTCCGGCTATCGTGTTAACATTAAGGAATACAGCTTCCTTAACCGGATCTGTTCATTCCGTGGATTGTGTGAAGCGAAACCAGACGAGCGTCTTTCGAACATCTCTCATACAATCCAAACATATGTTGAGACGACGAGTTGCTTCTTCATAGAAGAAAACAGTTGCTTCGGTTCTCAGGAGAATCAGAAATTGCATATAGAAGGGAGTTTATGATTGATGGCGAAAGATGATGTAATTGAAGTCGAAGGGACAGTTGTTGAGACTTTGCCAAACGCGATGTTTAAGGTAGAATTAGAAAATGGGCACACTGTGCTCGCACACGTATCTGGAAAGATTCGTATGCACTTTATCCGTATCCTACCGGGAGATAAGGTTACTATCGAGTTATCTCCTTATGATTTAACTCGCGGTCGTATCACATACCGTTTTAAATAATCTTTTGCACTCCGGACTACTAAGGAGGTTAGGTTAGATGAAAGTGAGACCATCTGTGAAACCGATCTGCGAAAAATGTAAAGTAATTCGCCGACGCGGTAAAGTAATGGTAATCTGTGAAAATCCTAAACACAAACAAAAACAAGGGTAATAATTAAGGAGGTGCACAAGTAGATGGCACGTATTGCTGGTGTTGACATTCCTCGCGACAAACGCGTGGTAATTTCATTAACTTACATTTACGGTATTGGTAAAACTACTTCTCAAAAAGTATTAGCAGCAGCTGGTATTGACGAAAATATCCGTGTACGCGATCTTTCTGAAGATGACTTAAACAAAATCCGTGAACAATTAAACACATACAAAACTGAAGGTGACTTACGTCGTGAAATTTCTTTAAACATCAAACGTTTAATGGAAATCGCTTCATTCCGTGGTATCCGTCACCGTCGTGGTTTACCAGTTCGTGGTCAAAATACGAAGAACAATGCGCGTACGCGTAAAGGTCCTCGTAAGACTGTAGCGAACAAGAAAAAATAATTAAGTAAAGGAGGTTCCTTCTTAACATGGCTCGTAAACAACAAACTCGTAAACGTCGTGTGAAAAAGAATATCGAATCTGGTATTGCACACATCCGTTCTACATTCAACAATACAATCGTAACGATTACAGATATGCAAGGTAACGCTGTTTCTTGGTCTTCAGCTGGTGCTCTTGGTTTCCGTGGTTCACGTAAATCAACTCCGTTCGCTGCTCAAATGGCTGCTGAAACTGCTGCAAAAACATCCCTTGAACATGGTCTGAAAACGTTGGAAGTAACTGTTAAAGGTCCTGGTGCAGGTCGTGAAGCTGCTATCCGTGCACTTCAAGCTGCTGGTTTAGAAGTAACTGCAATCAAAGACGTTACTCCAGTTCCTCATAACGGTTGCCGTCCGCCAAAACGTCGCCGCGTGTAGTGGGTGCAGCTTAAAGGGAATGCCTTTAAGTACATCATTTCTTGTGCAAAAGTCTTGTGCAATTTTTAACGGTCAATCTAGATCGAAAACTATGATGGTATGAACCTATACATTCGATGTTTTGAAGGAGGGTAAATTGAATGATCGAAATTGAAAAACCAAAGATTGAAACGATCAGCGATGATGCCAAGTATGGCAAGTTTGTTGTAGAACCGCTAGAACGCGGATATGGAAACACTTTGGGTAATTCACTACGTCGTATTCTTCTATCTTCACTGCCAGGTGCGGCTGTAACATCAATTCAAATTGATGGCGTATTACACGAATTCTCTACAGTAGAAGGCGTTGTAGAAGATGTTGCTTCAATTATCTTAAACGTGAAAAAGCTCGCTTTAAAGATCTACTCTGACGAAGAAAAAGTCATTGAGATTGATGTGAAAGGTGAAGGCGTAGTTACTGCTGCGGATATCACACACGATAGCGATGTAGAAATTTTAAATCCAGATCTATATATTGCAACAATTGCTAAAAACGGTCATCTACGTATGCGTATGTATGCGCAACGAGGTCGTGGTTACACTCCTGCTGATCAAAACAAACGTGAGGATCTTCCTATCGGCGTGATCCCGATCGACTCTATTTACACTCCAGTTTCACGCGTCAACTTCCAAGTAGAGAACACTCGCGTTGGACAAAATTCTGACTACGATAAGTTATCACTTGATGTATGGACAGATGGTAGCATCGGTCCAAAAGAGGCGATTTCGCTTGGAGCGAAAATCTTAACAGAGCATTTAAACATTTTCGTAGGCATGACGAACGAAGCGCAAACGGCTGAAATCATGGTTGAAAAAGAAGAAGATCAAAAAGAAAAAGTTCTAGAGATGACTATCGAAGAATTAGACCTTTCTGTTCGTTCTTACAACTGCTTAAAGCGTGCTGGTATCAATACGGTATTAGAGCTTGCTAATAAGTCAGAAGATGACATGATGAAAGTACGTAACCTTGGTCGTAAGTCTTTAGAAGAAGTTAAAGCGAAGTTAGAAGAGCTTGGTTTAGGATTACGTAAAGAAGACTAAGCGAATTTTACAATATATAAGCTAGATCAGATATTTATAAAGGAGGGAAACGTCCATGGGTTACAGAAAACTTGGTCGTACAAGTTCTCAACGTAAAGCTTTATTACGTGACTTAGCTACTGATTTAATCATCAACGAGCGCATCGAAACAACTGAAGCTCGCGCTAAAGAAACTCGTAAAGCAGTTGAAAAAATGATTACTTTAGGTAAACGCGGTGATTTACACGCTCGTCGTCAAGCAGCAGCATTCATCCGTCGTGAGCTAGTAACAGTTGGAGAAGGCGAAGAAGAAAAAACTGTTTTCGCACTTCAAAAATTATTTGACGAAATTGCACCTCGTTATGCAGAGCGTCAAGGTGGTTACACTCGCATCCTTAAAGTAGGTCCTCGTCGTGGAGACGGCGCACCTGTAGTTGTGATTGAATTAGTTTAATCTTAAACTTGGGTTAGGGGGTGCCTAGTTCACCTGTTGAACGGCACTCCCTTTTTAAATAATATTTATACGATTTATACGACAATAAATAAGCTGAGCGTTATGATGAGCGAGTACAATAAGTGCGGCGTCTCGTCTAGCTCTCGCACCTCATTCATAATGAACAAGCGGAAATGAGCAGCCGTGCGTTCTCTTTAATGTAGTGATAAGCGCATTTCTCTGAATGAGGTGCGCGCTTTTTTATTGTGATAGAAAAATGAAGCTTAATACATATGTAAAAATAAAGCACGTTTTAAGCAAACGTGCTTTATTTTTATATATGGCTAAAACTGTAGTAGTAGAGTTTTCTGAAAAAAGGTAGCGAATATATATAAAACAGTGTAATTTTATTAGTAGAGCAGAGAAAAGGGGAACGTAGAATATGATAGAGATTTTATCGTTTAACAACGTAACGTTTTCATATACACCAGAAGTTCCTGATGCACGTAAAGCCGTACAAGGTGTAACATTTGCTGTAAATGAAGGTGAATGGATTGCAATTGTCGGGCATAATGGGTCAGGAAAGTCGACACTTGCTAAATTGTTGAGCGGCTTATTATTTCCACAGGAAGGCGAAGTACGCATTATGCATGATGTTCTAACAGAGGAAAATCTGTGGGATCTACGCTCGCAAATTGGTATGGTGTTTCAAAATCCAGATAATCAATTCGTAGGGGCGACAGTACAAGATGATGTAGCCTTTTCCCTTGAGAATAATGGCGTACCGTATGAAGAGATGGTAAAGCGCGTACATGAGTCATTACAGCAAGTAAAGATGGACGGTTTCCTAAATCATGAGCCACATCACTTGTCAGGAGGCCAAAAGCAACGTGTAGCAATTGCAGGTGCGCTTGCAATGTATCCTAGAATTTTAATTTTAGATGAAGCGACATCAATGCTTGATCCACAAGGGCGAGAAGAAGTGTTACAAATAGTCCAAGCATTGCGAGAAAAAATTGGTCTAACTGTTTTATCGATTACGCACGATTTAGAAGAGGCAATGTTAGCTGACCGTATATTATTTATGAATGATGGAAAGAAATTTGCACAAGGGACGCCGGCAGAAATTTTTGCGCTCGGTGATCAGCTAGTAGAACTAGGACTAGACTTGCCATTTGCAATGAAAATGACAAAGCTACTACAAGCGAAGGGTATACAGCTTGTAGGGCAACATATGACAGAAGAAGAGTTGGTGAATGACTTATGGACATCAAACTTCAACAAGTAAGTTATGCGTACGCCAAAGGTACACCCTTTGAAAAGCGCGCACTTTACGATGTGAATTTAAATATACGTTCGGGCACATATCAAGCTATTATCGGCCACACAGGATCAGGTAAATCGACAATTCTTCAGCACTTTAATGGGCTATTAAAGCCGACTACAGGTAAAGTGCATATTGGCGAACGTGTTATTGAGGCTGGGAAGAAAGCAAAGGAATTAAAGCCGATTCGTCAAAAGGTCGGTATTGTATTCCAGTTTCCTGAACATCAGTTGTTTGAAGAAACGGTACGAAAGGATATTATGTTTGGACCGATGAATTTCGGCGTATCAGAGCAGGAAGCAGATTATCGAGCGCGTGAATTAATCAAGCTTGTAGGGCTTTCAGAAGCGGTACTCGAAAAATCGCCATTCGATTTATCTGGTGGTCAAATGCGCCGTGTAGCAATCGCTGGTGTGCTGGCAATGGAGCCGGAAGTCATTGTATTAGATGAGCCGACTGCTGGCCTCGATCCACGTGGACAAAAAGAAATAATGGATATGTTTCACGCGTTGCATAAGGAACGGGGCTTAACGACGATACTTGTGACACACAGTATGGAAGATGCGGCACGTTATGCTGATGAGATAGCGATTATGCACGAAGGTCGCTGTGTCTTAACAGGAGCACCACGTGAGCTATTTGCAAATACTGAAACGCTTCAGAAATATCGTTTACAATTACCTCGAATTGTGAAGTTCCAGCACCGTGTGGAAAAGATGATGAACACGAAGCTTTCTAAAATTTGTTTAACAGAAGAAGAGCTAGCGGATGAAATTGCCCGTGTTGTAAAGGGGCGTGATCACTCATGATGGAGAAAATGATTTTTGGTCGTTATATTCCAGGAGATTCATTAGTACACCGTTTAGATTCACGTTCGAAATTGCTATTTGTATTTGCTTTTATCATTATTGTCTTTTTAGCGAATAATGCTATCACATATGGTCTGCTAATCGCGTTTACGCTTGCTGTTATTTTAATGAGCCGTATTCGCTTGTATTTCTTAATTAATGGATTAAAGCCAGTCATTATCTTGATGGTGTTTACGTTCTTGCTACATGTTTTGTTTACGCGTGAGGGCGATATCATTTTTGAACTAGGTTTTTTGAAAGTT
>Ga0233368_1000006_pt1 | contig 18500 bp, 18 predicted proteins | sample ElkDunMinimDraft_25_FD_180681 | JGI IMG/M metagenome (GOLD analysis project Ga0233368, IMG submission 180681) | Fecal eukaryotic communites from dung pellets of Tule Elk in California, USA - Elk Dung D1 | ecosystem: Host-associated > Mammals > Digestive system > Large intestine > Fecal | place...
AGTCTCCTTCGCCGATGTACATACACTCGTCGCAAACCGACGGATCACATTGCAAACGGGGCATTGTGAACTCCTTTCTGCCTCGTGGCATCGGCGTGGGCCTTATGGAGAATGGCTCTGAGTTTAGGGACATCTTTAAGCAGCTCCATCATGCCTTCGCAGTTTTCTTCAAATTGAGGCATAAAAGGCTTGCTTGTATCGTATTTCAGATACATAATGACTCTGGTTACTGCCCAGATCTCCATCATTGCCAGCATATCCTGCTTTGCTTCGAGCTTCTTGAGGGCCTCTCCAAGCTTCTGGATCATAGTGTTCCACTTGATGAAGAAGTCGTCCTCCAGAGCAATATCGAAGCCGGACAGCCAATCACGGACAGTGTGCGTCTCAGACTCATCTCCGCATTCCAGAGGCTGCAGGAGGTATTTGACCTCGGCATTCTCCATTCGGGTAGAAACATCCTTCCTTGCATCTGAGGCAATATAACGGCCAAGAGGGAACAACGCACACACTGCAGGCTTGACTTTATGAACTGAACACTTGTTGTTTTTCAGAAGCGGGCAGCGATCATCAGACCCGACAGAAATGAGCCGGACAATGGGGATTCTGGATACATCTCCGATATGGGACCGGCAATAGGTATTAAAGAAGGCAACAGGATGCATTTTTAACTCCTTGGACATCTTGTAGATATCCCGGGGCGAGAGGATGATATCCTCCCGGTGAATGCAGCACTTACCACACTGGGTGCAGTGAAACTTGAATGTGTCATCAAGACCAACGGTCATATTCTCGATGTTTTTAAATAATTCTTCTCTATCCATGATAGAAACCTCCATAATATAAATGTCGGCACCGGATGATCCGGTGCCGCAGAAAATATGAGTATGCTTCAGTTTTGAATATACTCCAGCAGATAATAGCGGACATCTAAGCCCTCAGTTTCATAGTCGCATCGGCACCAGCAGCTACTCCATACAAACCAGACCTGATCAAGAAAGCGGGTATAGGGAATGATGTTCTTTCTCAGGTAGGCAACCAGTAAACCGTTGATGCTCTGGCTCCCACTGGTAAAGGTGGAAGTGAACCAGTAGGTTCTGCGGATGTGCTGTTCGCCTGTCTTCACGATACGAAGAGGAATGGAGATCGGTAAGCCTGCAAATGTATCGCTCATTGCTTCGTCTCCTTCCGCATCTGAAAAGCGTGCAGGGCACCGAGCATGGTTTCGGTAGTCTCAGAGAACCGTTTCCAGTCTGCAAGAAACCATCCAAGCTCCTCTGCAGAGCAAAGACGGGCGCTTTCCTTTTCAAAGACCTCGTGATCCGCACAGTCGATCATGTCATAAGAGATCGCAAGAATGCCCTCCCGGACGGCTACAAAGTAGCAACCGTTGAAGTTGCCGTCTGTTAGCGGATACACCCAGTAAAGGGGCGTGCCGAATATCCGGTGATTCTGCTCGCAGAGCTTTGTAAACTCTGTAAGCGTGCCGCCTTCCTCGAAGAGTGTGTCAACGAATTCCTTCATGGGCATCAGCTTGGTGCAATCCACGACTTTTCCATCCACATACAGCAGATCCGAGCCGGCTGCAGGGGGCTGAAAGCTCTCAGAAAAGTGTCCGAGCAGCCATAGTCCTTCTTCCGTTATGAAGGAACGCTCCCAGTCCAGCTTCAGAACATCCCTGAGAAGTGCTTCACTCAGACGCATTTCAACAGACCGGGTTACATTGCTTTCCGCAGGCAGTGCCCGCTTCAGCATATCCGGATCTCCGTCCACATAGCGGACCAGCTTTGCGATCTCCACATTGGACAGAGGTGTCTCACGGGTAATGATGGCCCAGTAGTCATGGGAATCGGCATTCGGCTGACACGCTACTGTTCTTCCCAGAACAGAGGAGATGATGGCCGTTGCATAGTCGGCAATCTCCGTCCAGGGAAGCAGCAGGGTAGTATAGGAACGCATTTCACTCACCGGTCTCACCTCCGTTTATGCGGGCAGTGTACTGCTCCACAAGTTTGAAGGCTGCCTCAGAAACGGATTCCCAATAGGATTCTTCCAGGTATCCGTTTTCCTTGAGCTGCTTCCGGATCCGCTCCGGCACACAGGGCTGTGCAACCATATCAGCGATCTGCGCATCACTGAGACCGGAAATTTCCTCCCAGTCCTCAATCTGCTCTGCAAAGTCTCGACGCAGGATCCTGTCAACGAAAGCCTTTCCAATTTCCGTGAAAACATCCTCTGAAATGGGGACGGTCTGCGTTTCAATGCTGACCTTGTAATGGTTATCACAGTACTCGTCTCGTACCCAGCATTCATAGTAGTTTTCGCCGGTGACATCTTCCTTAGCAGCACCGCGTTCTCTCCAATCGGAAATACATCCTTCTGCACGGTCGTTGAGGATCAGCTCGGTCATCTTCAGTTTCGCATGGTCAGGATCCAGGGCAGGGTAGCGGTTTTCACCGTAATCGCCTTTCAATACCCACTCTTCATGCACGGTGTAGACGGTGATGGTATGGACTCCGTTGGGGTTGATCACACGGATCATTTCCGGTGCCATGATCACTTCGTCCAGGCTAATATCGTCCAGCACCTTTTTCTGCTTGTAAAGCGCAGAAAAGCGAGATTCTAAGGCGACTACCTCAGCAGGAATCGCTGGCGGAAGAAATGCGCAGTGAAAGTCAGGTGTATCGTTATCCGTACTCTTATCCTTACCGGTGCGGATCTCCAAAATGGTTCCCAATAACCCCTCATAGGCACTTTCCCCGGTAGCGACGACCCGATCCCCAATGGTATAGGTGGTACCGTCATAAGTGAAGGTAGCACCGTTTCGGTTCAGGATCATACCGGCACCTCCTTTGTCACACTGACAGGCGGGTGCAGCATGTAGCTTTCGTCCCGGCATTCGATGTAGATCACACCGGACCGCAGCGTAAGAAAATGCTTTACCGGGGAGGTTCTGCGGCTCTTGTTACCTTCTTTGATAAAGGCAGCACAGCCCCGAAATATGGGAAACTCCAAAGTTCCATAAATGTGCGTGCTTGGTTTACTCATAAACATGACACTCCTTTGAAAGATCGGAGCAGGGTAGTCCCTGCTCCGACCGTAGATTGATTGCTTATACAATGTAACAGTTATTTGGAAAGCATTGCTTCGAACTCTGCTTCCGTCAGTGTGCGGATGCCCAGGGAAGTGGCTTTGGCAAGCTTGCTGCCTGCATTCTCACCAACGATCACAAAGTCGGTCTTCTTGGTGACAGAGGATGCGGGAATCGCTCCCAGGCTCAGCAGCTTGTTCTGGATTCCGTCACGGGTGTAGTTCTCTAACTTGCCGGTGGCCACAACGGTCTTGCCAGCGAAGGGGTTGTTACTGTTTACAGACATGGTACTGTTCTCCTTTTCAAAGATGATATGGTCCAGCAGCGGTTTCCAGAGCTTTGCTTCCTCTGTATCCGCATACCAGGCGTAGATGTTGTTATGCATCGTTTCACCGAAGTCCGGCAGCTGCGTGAAGTCAAAACCGTCCCGGATCGCCTGTTCAAACGAGTTCCAGGAGCCGTCAAAGAACTTCTCCAGATCCCGACCGGCGTGGCGTCCCACCTGCGGGATACCCAAACCGGCAATGAACTTTGCGAGGGTACAGTGGCGGCTCTTCTCAATGGCTGCCTGAAGCCGGGCAAAGGACTTCTCACCGAAGCCTTCCGTTTCCACAATGGCAGCTTTCTGCTTTTCCAGCGTGTAGAGATCTCCGAAGGTATGTACCCAGCCGTTGCCGATCAGCTTCTCCATGGTCCGCTCCGAAATGCCGGTGATATTCATCCGGGTCTTGGAACAGAAATGGGTGAACTTACGGATCAGCTTTGCCGTACAGCCGGGATTCTCACAATAGAGCTGGCGGGTGCCCCCGGAGGTCAGCTTGGCGACAAGAGGTTCACCGCAGCAGGGACAGGTCATAGGCAGCACAAAGGTGTTGCTCTGTGTCCGGTTGCTGTAGATCTGCGGGATGATCATATTCGCCTTGTAGACCTGGATCCGGTCGCCGATACCAAACTGGAATTCATCAAAGATGTCCAGGTTGTGCAGATATGCGTGGGACACAGTCGTACCACCGATCTCCACAGGCTTGAACAGGCCGGTGATGCTCACCATACCGGTTCTGGTAGTTGCTAGTCTGACACCCAGGAATTCGGTTTCAACCACTTCATCCTCCCACTTCAGGGCGATCATGCGGTTCTCGTGATGTCCGGTTGCTCCCAGACTGGAACCGTAGATCCGATCATCATATTCCATAATCAGGCCATCGACGGGATAGGCGAACTTCTCGGGATCAAACTTCCGGATCGCATCCCGAATGATGTCCGGCTGATGCAGCGCATCCAGATAGATATAGGGGACCACAGAAAATCCGTTTCGCTCCAGAAGCTGAAGCTGAGCCAGTTTGGAGCGAGGCTCCAGGTAGTCACTGACAAGGTCGAATGCGAAGAACTCCAGGAACCGTTTCCCAGACTCACTTGCATCCAGCTTGCGCGTGCTGCCGGCCGCCAGGTTACGGGCACTTCTGTAGGGTTCCTCCAGACCGGAATTGATCAGATCGAAATGTTCCCACGAGATGACGCCTTCACCGCGGACCTCGAACGCATCCTTTGTGGGGATCGTAAGGGGCACATTCAGGAAGGTTTTCACCGTATGTGTTACATCCTCACCGATGATACCGTCCGCACCCCGGGTGATCGCCTGATCCAGGTTACCGTCCTTATACCGCAGAACCAGCGTGAGGCCATCCAGCTTCCAGGACAGGATCACCTGGGATTTGCCGGCGAACTTTACCAGCGCTTCTATATCCTTTGTCTTGTTTGCGGACAACATGGGTCTGGTGTGGGGAACCGGTGTCAGGCTTTCCAGGATCTCACCGGATACTCGCTGTGTGGGTGATCCGGACAGAATCACACCTGTTTTGGATTCCAACTGCTGCAGCTCGGCGGTCAGTTCGTCGTATTCCCGGTCTGACATAATGGGATTATCATCCCGGTAGTATGCCACATCGGCTTCCTTCAGTTTCTCGATAAGCTCCTTCATACGGAGCACATTGCTTTCATGCGCACGCATTTGTGCATCTCCTTTCAAATAGATAGTCGGGTTGTTACACCGCATAGTGAAGGTTTCTCATACCGTGGCGGGAGATCGTGAGATATTTTACTTTCTCCTTCTTCAGCTGCTCGACCATATTGCTGCAATCTTCCGTCGCGAATTCAATGGACAGCATATCCGGACGCACCATGTTGGTTACCAGATGCGGATCGTAAATGCAGTCGCCAGTGTTGAACGAAACACAGCCGATATAGCAGCCCTTCCGGTCATACAGATCCACGCAGGCATCGTCCTGATCAAAGAGATTCAGGTAGACATTTCTTGCGGTAACCACATGACCGTTTTCAAAGTAGAGGCTGACTTGATAACTCTCCCGTTCCACATTGATGATGTTCAGATCCTGGATCGCATCCTTGAATTTGGTTCCGCTGCTCATCTCAAACGCGATGGCACGCAGGCAGTCATAATTCAAGTTCACCTTCTTGGAGAAGGCAACGACTTCATTGATCTGGTCATACATCTTCCGGGGCAGCTTATCCTTCAGGTAGGCCCGCACCTCTTCCGCAGAGGGGTAATCGAAGCGGAAATGATAATGGAAACGGCCCGGACGGTTGATGAGGTAGTCATTCAGCCGGCGCAGCTCATTGCAGGTGATCACGAACAGTTTCTTGCCCGGGGATACACCGTCAAAGAGCGTAAGCAGCGTGGACTGGGGAGAAGCCTCTCCGTCCCGGGAGTGCACTTCACCGAAGGTCTTGTCAAATTCATCGAACAAAACCATGACCTCCTGCTCAATGCTCTCCAGATAAGAAGCAATGCCTCCGATATGGCGATCAACGATAATGAGCGGCAGGCCCTTCTTCATCGCTTCAATGGCGAGCAGCTTGGCAAACAGGGATTTTCCGATACCCTTATCGCCGCTGAGGATCACACCAAGGCTGCGGTTATACCGGCCAAAGGAGTCCAGAACCTTCTGAACCTTTTCTGGGTGGACACCGTAGATCTTACTTTCTGTGATCTCAATATCCGCATAGCGTTCCAGGTAGAAGCCTGTCTGCATAGCGAACCGGACCACATAAGGCTGCGCGGGCAACTTGTCATAAGTTTTCAATGTATCATCGTAGATGCGATATACATTTCCTGTACTGATTGCTTTCATAATGTCATTTTTTCCTTTCGTGAATTAGTTCGTTTCCTGTACGGTCAGCAGCTCCGGATTATCGTGGATATTGCCGATGATTTCCTTATAGGGAACGTTGTCGATGTGCACCTCATAATGTCCTTCCACGGTATAACCCATAAAGCGGGAATGGGCATTGTCCCACTCCACAACAAACAGGGATCCGTTCAAAGCTCTGAGAATATCATCCTCAAAGATTCGTTTACCGTGAACATCATCCTGACCGATGTACTGACCAACAGTTTCTGTGTAGACAACGTGCTTTTGGATCGGTTCATCATCTGCGCTTCCATAGATTATGGAGTACGCACCGGAACCCTTTGCAACGCCGCCGTATACCCATATCCCGGGCAGCTTACGACCATCCATCCGGACCTTGTCACCAAACTTTCTCGTCTGGCCACGGTACAAAATTGTGTGCATTGGATCATCTCCTTGTATTTGATATCTATCTCCTCGGCAGCCACAGGCTCCCGTAAAAAAGGGTAGGGGGAGCCTGTTGGCTCCGATCTATATAAAAAAACACGCAATGGATCGTGTGATCCGTTGCGTGCAATATTGACGAAGCCGTCAGAACTATTCAATTACAGAGGGGCACCCCCTCCGGTGTGTGAAAATATGTGCATCTATTAGAAGATGCAGAAGAACAAAAAATGCCCGGTGGCATAATAACCCCGAGCATAAAGTAACGCGAAACTGAGTTTGGCCGAACCAAACGAGAAACTTACAGTGATAGTATAGCAAAAGAATAGTAAGAATGCAAGTGTATATTTTCTCTTGATTCATTTGCCAGCAAACTGACGAAAAAGGCCACTGGCAAAAGTGCCAGTGGCCTGATGCAATGCAGATCTGGATTACCATTCATCCTTCAATAGGAAGTCAGCGATGTGTACGATTTCGATGCCGTTATCGTTTCCAATTGCGAGAGCATCCTTGCAGACAACATATTTATGATAATGGTCTTTGATATCCATTAAGTTATCTGTTTCTCTTGAGGATTCTGCAGGAAGTTCTACACATACCTGAATATAAATCTTTTCATCTCGGCGGATACCTATGAAGTCAATTTCCTTGGTATCATTTTTGCCGATATGAACATCGTAGCCTCTTCGCTTCATTTCGAGGAATACGATATTTTCAAGCATAGCAGAGATCATTTTGCGGTCAAATCCCATTTTGCTGTATTTGATAGAGATATCCGACAGATAGTATTTTTCCTGTGTTTTCAAAACGGCCTTCCCCTGAATATCGTATCGCTGACAAGGATAGATGATAAAGGCTTCGGTGAGCCATTTCAAATAGTTATATACGGTTTCCACCGAAAGAGAGCGTTTCTCGTTCTTTAGGAAATTGACAATCGCGTTTGCAGAAAAGGTTTTGCCAACATTTTCAACGATGTATTTCACCACACGGTCAAACAGCTCCTTGTTGCGGATCTTATGACGCTTGGAAATATCGCGGGTAATGACAGCCGCGTAGATGCCTTCGACAACCTGGTATGCAGACTGGGTGTCAAAGTTGCTGATCCCAATGATCGGGAATCCACCGTACTGCAGATACTCATCAAAGATATCCCGAGCCTTGTCAGTGTCAGCATTTTTGAAGGTCAGGTATTCCCGGAAGGAAAGGGTGTAAACAGGAATCTGTACATAGCGGCCACTTAGATATGTGGAGATCTCACTTGACATCAGCTTGGAATTGGAACCAGTCACATAGATGTCAACATCTTCGTTTTCAAACAGACTGTTGACAACCTTCTCCCAGCCTTTGATCTCCTGCAACTCGTCCAGGAAAAGATAGCATCTTCCTTTGCCGGCAATGATTTCCTTCAGTTCTTTGTGCATATCCTTTGCGGAAAATCCGTCATCCACATCCATATCGGTATACTTTCGGATGATGATGTTGTCTGCACTTATGCCACGGTCTTTTAGCAGCGCAGCCATCATTTGTAGAATCGTGGACTTTCCACAGCGACGGACACCGGCGAGTATCTTTACAAGGGGTACATCGATAAAGGGTGTCAACGCCTCAATATAATCGGGTCTTAAAATCATAATACCACCTCCAGTAGAGTTAGTATATCGAAAAAGTATGCGAATGTCAACACTGTTTTCGATATAGAAGAAAAAACTACCGAAAGCAACAAACTTTTTAGAGATGAGAGAACTAATTGTTTTCGATGCAGTCCATCGGAAGCTTATCATCTCGCAAACCCATAAGAATCGGTTGTCTTAGGCCCCCCGGAGCCTGTTTTCATCATATATTTGACAGTGCATACCAGACTGGGTTGGATTGAGAAACTTGCATTAATATATATTTCATAAATGCTGAGATCAGCAAGTCCTTACTTTGGTTAAAATTAATATAGTTCTCAAAGAAGGACGGCAGATCAATATGTTTCTTCAATAGTGATACAGATTAGAATAGGGACACTCTAAAAATAGATGTCCCTATTCCGGTCAGTATATTCTACTGTTGTTCAGAATCGATTTAATAACCAACAATTGCAAAGTACAAGTTACCATCTTTTTCGGTCAAGCGAACAGCAAAGGGAACATCCTTATCAAGCCCTTCATAGTTGAGCGCATCAATCATAGTATCAGGGTCATGTTTCCAGCCATTAATAATGATAAGGTTATCAATGTGTTCAACATCATACCAGCCACATTCCTGGTAGAAGGAAAGAATTTCATCCTTCGTTCCATCGACAAGATAATCGACATTTGCATACAAAGTGTAATATGGCCTTTCGCCATTCAAGATAAGTTCATCAGAGATTAGGTGAACAGGTAGTAAGATCTTTTTATATATTCGTTCAGAAGACTCAGCTATATCAACAATCACATTACCACACATGCCACCAAAAACATACCGCGCTCCTGCCTTAGATAGACAATAGAGACTTAACTGTTCGTTTTCATGGAGTTTAAACAGAATTGCATCATTATACTTTTCTTTAACAAGGTTTGGTTGATCGCCTAGACTGGAAAAAATATCATCTATGCTATATTCTGATTTGAATGTTATATATCCAGTAGTCTCCATAGAGCCAGGAAGAACATCAGAGCCTTTTACTTCAATGGATAAATAATTTCCGTCAAACATGCTCTTAGCGGTAATATTGATTGCCTTGTCGACAGCATTGCATGAAATGAGGACACACAAGCATAAACACACGACTATTAATATGCTGATTGTTTTTAGGCTTTTCCCTTTGAACATCACACTATTCAACCTCCATTGCGTAAATGCTACCAAGGGTTCCAACAATCGTTACAGCTGTATAATTATCCCAACCATAATGGCATACATACTGAGTTCCAGAAGATGTGGTGTATTGGTAAGCAACAACAGCGTGACCACCTTTTTTACCACTGCCATTATATCCAGGTGGGTCTGCAAGGCTGCCAAACAGCTCGACTGGGTACCCATTATCAAGAATACCTTTTATAGTATTGGCATTGAAGAATCCCCAATATCTACTAGTGTGATCAATATCGGTAATGCTATTGTTTTTAAGATATTTCTTTGAGACATCATGTATGTGGACCGAAGTTGTTCCGTCTTTAGGATCAAGATCGTGAAGCACCTTTGTGAAAGAGTCATCCCAGTTTTTTAGCAAGGTTTTGGCGTCTGATGTCCAATGAGTGTCTGGCATATATTTTGTGTCGACAAACTTATCAAAGAATGCATAGAGAATATTCAACCCAATAAAACCACAACAGCCATATGTATCATCTCCATCGGGCCCCTCAAAATAGCCGCATTGTGTAAGATTTTCAAACCACTCTACTTCATCTTCTGAAAGGTTTCCTCCACGATTCCCTGAACTAGCTCGCATTGAAGTAGTATATGCAGTCTTGTTACCCGTAGTAAGATAATCAAGCAATGCGACATCCTTCATCTGATTTAGTGTGGCAGTAATTTCGTTGGAAGTATATCTCATTCTTTCTACATCGATAGACAGTGTTATTTTTTCGTTAATTACTGTGTGTTCATATATATCTCCAACCTTAATGTAATATTCGGTAGGACCACCATAATAGAGATTACTGCCAGAGACATGGGAATATGGCGAAGGGGCTGATGGCGAAGATTCAACTACAACAGCAGAGGCCGGATGATATATCATATACCCACTCGGGACACACTCAACGGCGTAATATATTTCCCCTGAAAAATCCTGAATTTGTTTAACACTACTTATTTGAATATTGTGCGAACTATTATTTATAGCAGCGATTTTATCATTGAAAATAGCCATCAATCTGGTGTCTATAGGAGAAGTTTCGATAGTGACTGCGGAAACATTAAAACTTACCATAGATAGAAGAATACACACGGATAGGAAAACAGCCAAGAGCTTGGTTTTTGTCATAATAATCCCTCCTAATTTTTGGTGGTTAGTTCTATAAACGAATGATTAGTAAGGGGTGCATCACTCCTTTTGAATGAGAATAGATTACATGTTTCTAAATCATCCATTGTAACCACATCCTTTACAAAGCTTTCTATTTATTCAACAATTGAAGAAATAGAACAGGTGACAGAAAGATCGATAGTATGTGACAAAGATGCTTATTTTTACATTGTGTAATAAAATCAACTCCTCTTGCCAAAATCGAGGCAAGAAGAGTTGATTTTACGTACCTATGCTATTTCAAGCTTATAGACTTCTGGAAAGTGTAATACGTTGGAACCAATCTGCAAAATACAGAAATCTGGGTCGATCCTTGCAATCGAACCAGTGAGTTGAATGTAGTTCTGCTCATAGTCATCATAGTAAACAACGGTGATGATCTGGCCTTTTTTAAGCGCCAGAAGGGTCTTGTTGATCTCTGCAATGGAGTCCTCGGTCAGCTCCCGCCTTGGCTCGGTAACTCGCTCTTTGGCGGCAATGGCCTCTCGCAGGCCGACTAAGGCATCGAAGGGCTGGAATATCTTTGCTCTTTTGGCTCTCGGCATAGGTGCTCTTATTGTTCTACTGGCCACGATGCCCTCCTATCTGCCCGTTGCGTTCCCTTGCGGTGGACGCAGGCGTGTAGCTGATACCTCTCAAAATTGCGTTCTTTCCGTACTTTGCCCGGATGCCCAGTAGGGTTTCCTGCAGCGACTTATCACGCAGCTGCTTGTTGGCATCCTCCAGCATACTGAGCTGAAAAACGCCCCGATCTTCCACCACATTATTGCAGGATAAGCAGATCCGGCGAATGCCGTATGCTGGGTTCACGATTCTCCGGTAGAGAGTACCGATTGCCGGCATAATGACAGAGGATGCGTTGGTTTCTGCTGAGAGTTTCGCTGTACCACCGGCTCCGGGTACACCGTAGGTATAAGAGTATCCAACATACAGGCTGACAGATTCCGTGGCAAGCCCTTTTGCTGCCATGTCCAAGCAGAGCTGATCTACCATTTCCTTTGCAATAATCTCGGCTTCATCGTAACAAAAGTCGCGCATTAGCACTTGGGAAGCAGAGAGACTTTTAGATTTTGACTTATATGCCTTGATATCTGCCATAGTTGTCGGCTCCCGGCCCCAGGCATGATCGTACAGGATTTCACCGTCAACACCAAACCAATCATACATCCGGTCTATGTCAAGCTGTGCAATTCCTCGCATAGAGGAGATACCCCGATCCCATAACCGTTTAGCGGTAGCCGGACCAATTCCCCAAAAGTCTGTAAGGGGCTTGTGATCCCATAATTGCTCACGGTACTGCTTCTCGTTCAGCTCGGCAATAAAGTCCGGTGCGTGCTTGGCCTGAATATCAAGAGCTACCTTTGCAAGGAACAGGTTGGTGCCGATGCCGCAGGTTGAAACAGTGCCTACGATCTCCCGTATATCGTCGATCACACGCTTGGCAAGCTCCTTTACAGGAATACCGTACATCTTCAGGTACGGTGTAACATCAATGAATGACTCGTCAATGGAGTAGGTGTAGATGTCCTGGGGAGCGAAGTGTTTGAGGAATACGCTGTGTATCTCAGCGGCGCAGTCAATATAAAGCTGCATCCGTGGCGGCGCAACGATATACTTGATATTGACGGGAATCTCCCGTATCCTGCAGCGGTTCTTTACACCCAGAGCTTTCATTGCCGGAGTAACGGCAAGACAAATCGTGTTCTGCGATCTATCCGGGTCGGCAACCACCAATTTGGTGGTCATTGGGTCAAGCCCACGGGCAACACATTCTACTGTCGCATAAAATGATTTCTGAAAAAGCCGAATTCGGCTTTTTCAAAATAATGCCGAGAAAACAGAAATGCCGATAACTCCTCAAAATAGGCTGCAACAGTGCGCCTTTTCTCAAAATTATCGGCATTTCAAATTACATCTGACCAGCAATGTCGTTTATCATATAAGCTAATTAGGGATTGTGGAACGTGCCACTTTATAAATCTAACTCCCAGCGTTCTTCAACAACGCCATCTCCCCATTCAGATTTATCGTATGATTCCACTTTGTAAAATCCGTGGGTTTCGTAAACATGGCGGGCAACGACCTGGGCGGTAATAGTAAGCAAGAAAACCTTCTTAAATTCTTTTTCTCGGCAAAAATCCAATGCCATGTTCATAAGGCGGTTACCATATCCTCGTTGCCTCATTTCTGGCTCCAGCATGAAGAATCGAAGTTGCGCAGTATCATCATCAACCCTTGCAATTGCAATACTACCTGCGGGAACTCCATTACATTCCAATATTTTTAGGCAGTCAGTTTGGGTATTGAAGTTATCGACAAAGTGATAAACGATTTCATCAACGTAAGCCGAGAAGGTTCCGCTCAAATGTCTTTCTGCATAGTACAGTGTCTTATGACGGGAAATCACGTATTCAATATCGCTCTGAGTAAACGGGCGAATCGTTATAACGTCGTTTGCATCGCTCAGCTTGTTTCGAATCAAGACCATGGATTGCCACACTGTTTGCTGATCTTCATTGCTTAATTTATTAAAAATCGCGCCAATATGATTGCTTTGAATATCACTCAGTCGGTTGATTTCCTTTCGTCCCAATTCTGTCAGCCGAATGTATCGAACACGGCTATCGGTCTGGGACTGTGTTTTTTCAATCAGCCCATTCTTTTCAAACTTTGCAATCATTCGGCTCATGTAGCTGCGATCAATGCTCAACTGCTGAATCAGAATATTTGCAGTGCATCGTTCTGTTTTACTGATTTCAAGCAGCACATCCTTTTCTGTCAGCGTATATCCCGTTTCCAGAATTGCAGAGTCGATTTGTTTCAGTAAGTTTTGATATACTTTGTTAAATCCTTGTATGTCAGCAATTTGGTCAGCAGAAAACATCGTAAACCTCCTAACTCTTGGCTTTCGGTGCGATTTCATTCCAAAGGGTAAAGCCCAGAATTAACATACCACCTATCACTTGCCATAGTGTCATTGTTTCACCTAAGATCGTGACAGAAATCAAAACTGCAACCAAAGGATCAATATAACTGAGAATCGCTGCTTTTTGCCCCGGTAATTCTTTCAAAGAAGAAAAGTACATACAATATGTCACACCGGTATGAATCAGTCCAACAATCAGCAGATTTATCCAACCAATACCATCCAGATTTCCTAATGTCACTCCACTAGTCATTATAACATACGGAATCAAGATAGTAATGGCGGAAAGAAACTGCAAAAATGTTCTATGAATGCCTTCGACATTTTTAATAAATTTATTTAGAAGAATGACCGTGGCATAGAATACTGCCGCACCCAATCCGAACAGGATCCCGACAAAGTTATTACTGCCGCCTACATCACCAATACCGGTAATCATTACAAGTCCCAACGTAGACATGACAAAACATATTATTTGTTTTCTGGTCAGTTTTTCTTTAAAAAGAACAGGGCAAACAACAGTGACGATAACGGGAGCAAAATAGTAGCTCAATGTGGCAATAGAGACAGTTGTATACTTATATGCTTCAAAAAGAAGGATCCAGTTGATTCCCATAGCAACACCTGATGCAAAAAGCAAGGTTACTTCTTTTTTGATGTTAGCAAACGGTATCTTTTGCTTGGTGGCTAGCAAAAACAAGGCAATCAAGAGAGCTGCAAGAACAGCACGATATAACGCTAGCTCTCCGGACGAAACCGGGATGTTTCGTACAAAAAGGCCCAACGTACCGAATATCGTCATAGACGCAATCAGCATCAAACGGGGATTCGCAATCTTATTCATGATAATGTCCTCACAATCTGCCAACAGAATAAAATAGTTGACGCAGTCCATTATATCATTGATTGAGGACCGAGTCAACTATTTGTGTGATATTTTATGGATAATAGTAGTATTACATTAGGCCATAAAGCTGACGAATGACAGTATCGTTGTCGGCGTACTTGAACTTTTCGTCCCCCTTAAAGACTGAATTTTCTGCCGTAGATATCTTGTCAATTGCCTTGCGTTTCATCTCGGTAGTGGCTCTGGCATAAATCAACGATGTTTCCATTTGTGAGTGTCCAAGCCATTGAGATACAAGCTCAAGTGGCATTCCAGCCATATACAGATGCATTGCACGTGTATGTCGGAACAGATGCGGATGTAAATGCGGTATTTCGGGAGAAGAAGATCTTGCCATATCCCCATACTTTTTCATAAAAGCTTGCGCTGCATCGCAGGACATTTGAGAGCGCACACCTTTACGTGTGGTATAAAATAAAAAATCCTCATAGCCACTACTACGGTGATATGTTCTGCAATACCTTTCAAATTTTGGAATCAGTTCCTGCGAAATGGGGGTTACACGGTATTTGTTTCCCTTACCAACTATATGCAGTTCAGCGGTTCCTTTTTGGATAACAAAATCTTTGAGTTTAAGATCCAGTATTTCCTTAATTCTGCACCCACTGTCATACAGTAGATACATAAAAAAGTTATCCCTCATCCCAATTGCCCTTTTTATATCAGGCTGAGAAAGAATCAGCTTTGTTTCCTGCACGGTTAAAAACTTAATTGTGTCATCTGCGGGGTTCGGTATTTCAGCTATTTTTTGTATGGATGCCAAATCAGATATCATCAGGATATTTTCGTCCATTAAATAGCGGCAGAATCTCTTAATATGTCTCAATCGCAAATTAACTGTGGTTGCCTTGTTTCCACGCTCATCCAGAAGCCAATCCATAAAGCCCAGAACATTACTTTGGCAAAAGTCTTTTGTGGTGACAGTACTTAGCAGTTTATTCTGTTTTTCTCCCAAGAATGCTAAGAAAAGGTTAAGTGTATAGCGATATGCTTCAACGGTGTTTGCACTCTTTTTCCGGACCACAGGCATATCTTCCGTTAAAAACTTCCGAATACTTTGAAACAGAGAAGGATCTTTAATCTTCCGCATAAAAATCCTCCTCTGCGCAGTAAATGTCACTCAGCATACCCCAATCAATACCAGGTGAGGCTTTTATCCTTTCCGGAAGAAGATGTATATAGTACAAGGTTTCTTCCATGCCGGAATGTCCCATATACGTGCGGAGATATGGCATTAGAGTCATAACATCGCGGCCTTCATCGACCCAACGCATAAGGGTCCGGGTAGCAAAGTTGTGTCGAAGATCGTATGGTCTGGGATTATTTCCCCGGGAGAGCAGACCTGTCTTTTGCCATGCTTTTGTGAAATTCCAATGTGCCCAACGAGTTGGAACTTTTCCACCATCCATATATTGAAAGAACCACTCTCGTTTGCCTGCAAGACCATCATAAACTGTACAGAGTTGCCGCATATCTTCCGACATTATGATGTGACGATCTTTGCCACGCTTGCTCTTTCTGATGTAAATATCCCCTGATTTTAGATCAACATCCTCCACTCTCAGGTTGAATGGTTCGGCAGGTCGCATGCCACAACATAATTCAAGCCTAAACGCAACGGGGAGAATTAGGTCAGGATTGGAGTCAAAGCCTTTTCTGTTTTTTAACGAATCGATTGAGTCAAAGAGCTGATTCAGCTCTTTGTCGCTAAAAATATAAGGCTGGTATCTCCGAACCCTTACATTGTATTCAGATGAGGGAACATAGGCGTGCATCCCGGTGGCATTCAAATAACGGGCAAAGTGCCTGATGTTGATAATGGCAAGGCGACGGGTATTGTCAGTAATAAAGGTTTTTGAAACTAACCATTGGTCAAGCATCTCTTTTGTGATTTCGCTTGCGCCAGGGTACTTATCAGTGCAAAAATCTATAAACGGCAATATGTGGGAAGTATAGTTGTGTCTGGAGAATCCCAACGAAACCTTAATGTCAAGCATATCGTTATATGCTGAAACCAGCTCATGCTTAAAATTCATGCCTGATTACCGCCTTCCTTGGGACTTGTGCAGGGGGCCTGGCGCTGCAACGCATACATGCCATTCGTGATAGGCACCTCAGAAAAATCTGATGCGCACATTGATGTTTGGGTATTATTGAAGCTGAGATATGCTTTACCAGCACCCATATCTTTGTGACCGAGCATCTGAGATATGGATGTTACCGGTATTTCTGCTACAGCAAGTTCTGTTCCGAAGGCACGACGCAAGCTGTGGAATGACCGATATTTGATCTTATCAATCGATGCTAACCTGCAGTACTTGTCAACCATATAATCTAATGGCGTGGTGGTTGTTATTGCACCATACGGCGGAGAAGACCGCAGAAAGATATGCTTATCCTCGCTCTTGGGTCGTTCTTCTAAAATATACTCTGCAATGGCATTTAGTGTTTTCCCAGTAAGCGGAGTTTTAAGATAGGTACCCGTCTTGCTTTGAATAATCTGCAACTCTTGTTTTTTCCAGTCAATATTATGTAATTGCATATTCCTGATATCGACGCTACGCAGTCCGGAATTAAATGCAAGCAGAATTATAGCAGTATCCCGTTTAGGCGTTTTGGAATGCGACCCAATGGCTCCCAACATAGCATTGATGTCCTCCTGCGTAAATGGGGCAATCATTCTATGGGGTGGAGATTTCGGAACAAACACGCTAAGATCCGTTTTGATTTCTGCCAATCGATGCTCATTCAGATATTGTACCAGGTAGCGAAGAGAGCGCATGCAGCAGTTCATATTGTTGGGATTTTTGGCTGCCAGCACCGGAATAAATTCGATAAAATCTCTATCCGTCATATCCGCAATGCTATCATGGCGTCTCTCAAAAAAGCAGAAGAACTGTCTCATGGTGATTCCCAGCTTGTATTGTTGATCCTGAGACACCCCGCTTTCAAGCAATGCTGAATCAATAAGATCCTGGTGCTCTTTGCATGGCTTAAATACCTTGCTGTCCTTTACAATGGAAAAATCAACTACACCGGTATCAACAAACGAGCGAATGCGAAAAGCCGCCGTAACAAATGACCTGAAGAATTTGCGGCTGATTTCACCGTTTAAATACCGGGCTTCTTGCTTTTGACATATACCGTTCAACAGTTCAAATGAGCAGATATCAGTACCGTTGTCATAATGATAACGGATAATGGGGGTGTAGATACTCCATTTGATCTCTTTCAAAGACTGTTCGACACATCCGCGTGAGCGCATGGCATTTAGCACACCGTCCACAGCATCTTCGATTTTTACCATATATCGTGCCTCCCTGTTATAATTGATGCTTTTCAATTATAACAGTAATGCCGAATATTCTGCCTTATTATGTTGTAAAGAGTCTCGTTCGCCGAATTGTCGGCATTACTTTGTTTTCGGCATTATTCTGGTCTATGACCATATACATTGACTGCCCCATACCGATCCCTCCATTTGCATTATTATCGAACAACTGTTCGTATTATAAGAACGAAAACGGAAAAAGTCAAGATGCAGATAATGGGAAAAGGACAAAAAGAGAGGGCGGCTCTTTCGAGTCGCCCCAACACAATTATCATATCATACCAATATATGGCAAGTCAATAACAATTCGCTGCCCCAAAACATATTCTACCTATTGCATTATTTTTGGCCTTCTAACCGTGTTATTTGCCTCAAAATCTTGTGGAACATTCCGTCTTGTAAAAATGGCAATTATCCGCTATCATAAAAGTACAGAAAGGGTGATACCAATGATCTGATACACCTTAGATCCTGATGAAAAATAGGATCGAAAGACGAACTTCCCCAAAACTTCCGATGATATAAATTTCTCAGAAACGAAACTAAAGGAATTGAACCGGGAGCAATTCAAAACATTGGAAGTTGCGTCTAATCTGTAGAAAGTAAGAGGTTACGTAAATGATGGAACCTGCATACTCAATGAAATAACCCTCGACCA
>Ga0233368_1000011_pt1 | contig 16327 bp, 16 predicted proteins | sample ElkDunMinimDraft_25_FD_180681 | JGI IMG/M metagenome (GOLD analysis project Ga0233368, IMG submission 180681) | Fecal eukaryotic communites from dung pellets of Tule Elk in California, USA - Elk Dung D1 | ecosystem: Host-associated > Mammals > Digestive system > Large intestine > Fecal | place...
GCTATAATATGTCCGTTGCCTTGCAGAAGAAGCCCCTTCTTTCGCGGCTGTCAGACATCAAGAAAGCTTGTGCAGCGGTGTTGTAGTCTTCAAAATAAAGTGTCAATTGTGAAAGCTGTGAATTAAGGTCTAAGGAGTATAAAATCTCTTGTTGGGGAGTTTTGAGTGGCAGATAATGTAAGTTTGTGTGTTAAGATATTTCCTGAATTCGGATTGGGTGCAGGAGTTACGGGGGACTTTTTCCCTCGAAAAAGTGGGAGATTATTTGGCTTTTTTAAGGCGAATTTGTAAATTTGTAGCCGATTAATCGTTAATACAATGCAAACAAAACTAACAAACAACAGACTGGAATCGTTGGATGCCCTAAGAGGATTCGACATGTTCTTCATTTCCGGCGGAGCAACACTGCTCACAGCCATTGCAGCTTTTTTCCCTGATTCTACCATATGGCAGACGATAGCCAAAAACATGGAGCACGTTCCTTGGGACGGCCTTCTGCATCACGATACCATATTCCCCCTGTTCCTCTTCATTGCGGGTATCTCCTTCCCCTTCTCGTTTCAGAAGCAGAAAGAGAAAGGCAAGTCTATGACGAGCATTTACCTGAAGATCCTGCGCCGCGGTCTCTTGCTGGTGCTTCTGGGTATGATTTACGGTGGTCTGCTGAATTTCCAGTTCGAGACACAGCGCTGGCCCAGTGTTTTGGGCCGCATCGGTCTGGCTTGGATGTTTGCTGCCTTTATCTTTACGGCAACGGGTAAGAAACTGTGGCCGAAGGTGGCGGTAATTCCCGTTATTCTGATAGGCTACTGGCTGGTTTCCGCCTTTGTGCATGCACCAGGCGTAGATCCGTCTATCGACCCTTTGACGCGCGAGGGCAACATTGCCTGCTATATCGACCGCACCTTGTTGGGTGCCCATTGCTATAGGCCCGACTACGACCCCGAGGGACTTCTTTCTACCGTTCCCGCTATCTGTACGGCTTTGCTGGGAATGCTGACGGGTGTATTCGTGCAGCGTAACAAGCCGACAAACAAATCAGCTCTTGTCATCTTCGGTGCCGGTGTGGTTTGTGCCATTCTGGGTGCTGTCTGGAATATTATCTATCCCATCAACAAGGCACTGTGGAGCAGTTCCTTCGTGCTGGCCGTTGCCGGCTACTCCCTTATTATGTTTGCCCTCTTCTATTATATTATAGATGTGCGTGGTTGGAAGAAATGGGACCTTTACTTCAAGGTGATAGGTATGAATTCCATCCTTATCTATATGGCGCCCAGGTTCATCGACTTCTCTAAGTTGAACCATCGCCTCTTCGACGGTGTCTTCAGCCTTATCCCCGAGGAGTATTATGCTGTGTCGGAAACCATCGGCTACATGCTGGTACTCTGGCTCTTCATGTACTTTATGTATCGTCAGAAGGTATTCCTGAAGGTTTAGTTTACCGTTTACCGTTTACTGTTTACTGTTTACCGTTTACTGTTTACCGTTTACTGTTTATTTTATCAAACTTAGCTTTAAAAGAATTATGCGAAAGTCTTTCCGTCCTATGTGTTCTTTAAGAGTCCAAATGGTTGCTGCAATATCTTTTATTGCCTCCATGACCTTTGCGACATCAACAGCCCGAGACTATTCTCGTTTAGTTAATACTCTCATAGGGTCTGGTACAACCTATGGACTTGCCTCCGGATACATTTGTCCAGGTGCTACTTATCCCCACGGAATGGTGCAGTTTACACCAACTTATTTTGAGAAGAACTCGGGCTTTGTGGCAAATCAGTATAGTGGCGGCGGATGCTATAACCTTGGGAATTTCCCCATGTTTCCCTTAAAAGGAAATTTGACTACCTCCCCCAACGACATTCGCTCTGCCAAATATACCGTAAGCGATGAAAGTGGACATGCCGGATACTATAAGGCAATGGTGAACAAGGATGTAATGGCTGAACTAACGGTGGCTGAACGTTCTGGCATGGGACGCTTCACTTTTCCACAGGATGCAGAGACAGGAACGGTTATCATTGGTTCAGGACTGGCTTCTACTCCTATTTATCAGGCTGCTGTAGCAATGACTGATGCAAATCATTTTGAAGGTTATGCTACAGGAGGAAGTTTTTGTGGAAGGGAGTATCCTACCCCTTACAAGGTATATATAGTAGGAGAATTCAATGTTCCCTCAACGCTGCGCGGCATCTGGCGGCAAGATAAAATTATTGTCGGCTCAAATTTCGTAGAAGGACCAAAATCGGGATTTTGGTTTACCTTTGATACCAAACAGCAGAAAACACTTCTTTATCGATTTGCTCTATCTTATGTATCTATAGAAAATGCCAGAGAGAATCTGAAGGCTGACAATTTGGGATGGGATTTTGATCAGGTGGTAACGCGTGCTGAGAATAAATGGAACGAATATTTAGGCCGCATAGAGGTAGATGGCGAGAATAAAAGTCGTATCACCCAGTTCTACACTCACTTCTACCATGCTCTTATTCACCCCAGTCTGGCAAGCGATGTAAATGGCGAGTATATGGGAGCAGATGAGCAGGTGCACAAGTCGCGGTCCCGTCAATATACGGGATTTAGCAATTGGGACACTTACCGCACACAGACTCAACTCTTAGCTATGCTGGAACCTGATGTTGCTGCAGATATAGCTCAGTCGCATATAGACTTTGCAGAACAAGGCGGAGGCTCGTTCCCTCGTTGGGTAGTGGCAAACTGGGAGACCAACATTATGGAGGGTGACCCATCAAGCATCATTGTAGCGAACACATGGATATGGGGAGCACAAAATTTCGATAAGGAAGCGGCCATTAAGGTGATGCGGCGAGGTGCAGAAGTACCAGGTGCCAAATGCCAAAAGTTTGAGACACGTCCGGGCTTGCAGGAATATCTGGAGACGGGAAATCTGGATGCTTCCCGCCAGTTGGAGTTCATGTCGGCAGATTTTGCTATTGCCCAGTTTGCCTTGAAAGCGTTGAACGATAAGGCGCTGTCCGAAAAATACATGGAACGTACACGCTTCTGGAAGCGTCTTTATAATCCTGAGACCAAATGGATTCAGTCTCGTAACCAAGACGGCAGTTGGAAGCCCTTGGATCAAGGATTCATGGAAGCGACATACAAGGATTTCTTCTGGATGGTGCCCTACAACATTAACGGTCTGATAGAAACCATTGGTGGACGCGACTCTGCTGAAGTACGACTGGCTGAATATTTCCGCCGTTTGGATGCGGACTACGGTGATGACTGGTATGCTTCCGGAAACGAGCCATGTTTTGGTTTTCCCTGGCTATATAATTGGGTAGGTAGCCCTTGGAAAACTCAGGAGGTAATTCACCGCGTACTGAACGAAATATATGTTGACGTCTCTGATGGCTTGCCAGGAAATGATGACCTTGGTGCCATGGGAGCCTGGTACGTTTGGGTAAGTTTGGGTTTGTATCCTGAGATTCCTGGTGTAGCAGGTTTTGCCGTGAGCACGCCATCGTTCCCCTATATATGCATTCATTTACCAAATGGGAAAACCATTGTTCAGAATAGTTCAAAAGATGGTAAGCCCTATATTAAAAGTATGACAGTTAACGGGAAGACCTGCAAAGGAACGTGGATTCCATGGGAGAATCTTTCTGATGGAGCTATACTGAAATACATTACATCAGATAAGCCTAACGTAAAATGGGGTACACAAATATTGCCGCCTTCTTACAAATAATGTAAGTTTGATGTGTCCTTTTCTACCTCATATTTATGATGACAATCAAAAAAGGTTAGTTAAGATGAAATCATAATGAAGATGTTTTCTTTTTTCACTCGTTTTTTCCCAAAAGGTGGTGTGGGGGGCATCGGGTGTATCGCGCAAGCGATACGATGCACTGAATGTGCATCGGTGCACCCGATGGGAGGGCATCTATGATGCACGGAGCGGGAACGGGTAATGCAGGCACATGTAAAGCATGTGAATGCGAAAGCGAAGCGTAAAAGCAAAATGCCCCCGAAATGACAATTTACAAAAATGACAAAATGAAAAAAGCACCCTCTAAGGGTGCTTTAAAGACGTGTTAGTCTTTCTTCTGATTAATAAGCCTTGTTAACTTCTGTACGTAATAATCAAGGCCGAATATTGCTCCGGCAAGTAAAAAAGCTTGCCCTACGTAGAATAAAAGCCCGCTTGCTACATCTAGCAAAGTAAGTACTTGGTATGCCACCATTATAATACTGCTAAGTATCAGAATGCAGGCACATGAATACTGAATTACTTTCTCGGGCTTCATTCTATAAAAGGCATTCTGCACCACCTGCGCCCAAGAGGGCAGCAATTATGTAGCTGAGTACCTGCAAAATAGTTTTTAATGTCTTGTTCATAACTTTCTGTTTTTAAAAAAGGGGTAGGCTTGCGCCTACTCCCTTAACTTTATCCTTCGTCAGAGCCGTCGTCGCCTCCGTTAGGCTTCGTGAAAATGAAGCTATAGCCAGTAGCTGCGTCGTCCAACTTCACAACATACACAGTGCCGATAGCAAAGTTACCGCTAAGAATGGCTGCACCATCCTCAACTTCGGCAGTTGCCACTGCTGCACCGCCCGTTGCAGCCTCTACCTTAATGGTCTTGCCATCAGCCGCGTCGTTTGCGGTAATCTGCAACTCGGCAGCATGGGGCGATGTTGCATCGGCAGCAAGAATGATGCTCTTCTGCGTACCCTTTATAACGTTAACACTTGCAACTTCAACACTCAGAACCTGCGCACCGCTAACGGGCTGAGACTCACCGCTTTCGCTACCCGATGCAGCGGCAACGCCACCGCCTTGGCCTGCATTGTTCAGATACAGAGCATTGGGGGTATAAAGGTTTACACTTTCACCGCTTACGGCAGCGTCGACTGCCTCACCAAGGCTATAGCCAGCGCCCTCATTGTAAGCGAGGTAAGAGGTAGAGCGGTTCCAAACATCACCAACCTTGCGGCTAATGATTACGGCACAACCCGTAATGCCGGAGTTCTGACGAAGAGCAGCAGGACGGAAAGACAGACCCGAAGCGCTGATTTCGAAAGTGAAATTACCTTCATTACGTACAGAGGGATAATTTACTTTGCCGTTCTCGTTCAGGAAGGGAGTAGACAGAGGTGCAGACTCCTTGCTTTCGGGGTCGGTCGGGTCAAGGATGACACGACAGAACTTGAAAGCAGAATCAGCAATACTTACCTGCTCAACGCTAATGAAGGTAATCTGGTCACCACGCTTCAAGCCAAGAGCGTTGATAACTGCCTGGTAGGTGTTCTCCTTAACGGCCTGCACCAATCCAAGATTCTGAACCTCAGAACCGGAAAGAGCCTTGCGGTACATGCTTGCGTCAACTTGGGGCAGAGAACCCATGGACAACTGATACTGATTGGGAACGAAACCCTTCTGACCCAACTTAATGAAGTTGAAGATGTCATAGTAGGTCAATCCCTGCGCAAGCATGCCAGCTATCTTCTCACGGCAGAAGTTTACATTCTGACGCATGAAGTAAGACATTGTCTCGCGACCTGCCTTCATACCTTCGAAAGAGTGGTCAGTGATTTCCTTGGTCAGAGAATAGGCAGAACCTATAGTGGCCATGATTACACGCTGCACCATCTGAGCCTCAGTCTTAGGATTAGAAGGTGTTACTACTTCTCGCATAATTGTTTCACCAGTGGTGGGGTCCTTGTACATTGTAGTACCTGCGAGCTTACCCTTTGCTCCACGGAGCCAAAAACCTGTTTTTGCCATAGGGCTAAATACGATTTTAGTTAGACATTAATATTGTTTATCTCTGTACCTAGAAATGGGATGTATTATAGCGTAGCTATAGAGCAGACGTCGAACACTCCCATTTCTGACAGCACGCTGCAAAATTACAATGGAAATCCCGCCTAAGCAAGTACAAATACGTCTTTCGTTTTCTGTTTTCTTTTGTACTTTATCATTACACTTTTCGAAATGTCACTTTTGTAAATCGTCATTTGCGGGGCATTTCAGCTATACATAATGAAATGTAAAGAAATGTTAAAATGAAATTACATTATTATTATTACCCCTATATATCAATTAACCCCCGAACCACCCCCAAATGACATTTTACAAAATTTACACTTTGGGGTGGAGGTGGTCAAATGTTAACGGAGTATAAAATATTTTAAGAATTGTTTTTTTTTTTTTAACACTCAAAATGTTGCCGTACCTTTGCGGCAACAAATTACTATTTAAAATTTTTGAGTTATGGAAAAAAAGTTACATCAGTTTTTAGTAGAGGCATGCAAGTTCATTGGTGCCGTTGTATTAATGTATTGTTACATTGTTTTGTGTGTTTTATTAAATATATGGTTTAACAATTAATCTTTTAAGTTATGTTACATTTATTAGTAAAAGTTCAGTCAGTAAGCGAACCTCGTACATTAACAACAACTACGGGCGAACAATCTCAAATTGTAGACGTTACATGTACACGCGGTGCAGACACCTTCATTGCAAGTGCCTTTGATAAAATGGCGATGCAGGTAATTTCAAGTAAGCCCGTTGCAGGGTCTGCGTATTGGGTAGACCTTTCTTTTTTCCTTGGAGGTAGAGATAAGAACTTCCAAAACGTACGCCTTGTTTCAATGTTACCTTTCTAATATGTTGTTAGATAGATGGATAGCCGCAGACTCCGTCCAGCGTGACGTACTGCAAGAGAAATTCAACTGCTCTAGGGAGACCGTCAACAAGGCATTGATATTCAAGCGCGATGGCTCCAAGTCGCGTGCAATCCGTACCTATGCGGTCAATTTCTTAGGGTGTATGATTAAAGATAATACAGACAGATACTTATGAAACAGAAACAGAAAAAGGGTCAGTTAGAGGTAGGCAAACGCTACCGCGGCTACGGAGTACTCAACGAGTACGGAGAGTTTAATTTTGAACCCGAAAACACGGGTTCGCGTGCAGGGATCATAAAGCAGATAGTTGTCCGTGATGGTGTCAACTTGTCACACACAAAGGACAATATCATCGTGCACATGAAGATACGTAAATCTTCGAATCAGCGCGACTATCTGAGAGACATTATGCAAAAAGTAGATATTTTATTAGGTTTATTGAGAGAGTATGATATTTGATGTTTATTACCCATTCATGGGGAAAGATGGCAAGTTTAAGCCAGGTGTTAAACCCATGCGCAAAGAGTGGGCAGATATTGTAAAGGAGGCAAACAAGCCCGACAATATCGAAAAGATAGAAATGTTCAGAAAAACGGGCGACGCATACAATAAAACATGCCTGCCAGCCGTTTGTTATATGGGGCAGTGCTTCGGAACGCGTGCAGCCGCCAATATGCAGCCAACGCAGGCCATAATGCTTGATGTCGACCACGTAGAAGACCCTGCAACGATGTACACCAAAATATTAGCGGACGCTGATAGAGATTGGTGGGTTGATAATTGCCTATTGTGGCACATAACACCAAGCGGAAAGGGGTTGCGTGCAGTTTTTTGGGCACAGCCAGAGTTCGGTAACAATGTAATAGGGCAGATACAAGGTCTTGCTCACAAACTTAATTTGTATGCATATGGTAAAGTGGATGAACCATGCAAGGATTTCAGCCGTATTTCATTTCTGTTTAAGGCTGATGAACTTCTTTATGAAAGTGCTCAATTATACTTGGGTACTGAATCCCCCAAGAAACCCGATGGTTTACTCACGAATGAATTTCAGGCCAACGAAGAGAAGAAGCCCGTACAGAAAGTAGACGATTTCTCGGAGGATGAGAAGCAAACGTTCGAGGGTTTCGAGTATCGCGGTACACCCGTAAAGGCTATAATCGAACGTTGGGTAGAAGTGAAGGGAAAGCCCGGGAGCGGAGAAGTTCACAACTATTATAACGATATGGTGAAGAACTTCCGCAATATCACCAACAACAACCAACGTGCACTACTCTACCTACTACCCCGTTTTGGGCATTCAGCAGAAGAATGTGAAAGTTCTATCCGTTCAATTTGTAAGGTAAACACACTTTCAAGCCTTCCTAAAGAGTTCTACTTCTTTTTGAAGGATAACGGCTACTATCAGACAAAGGCACCAAACGGAGAATTGGCGGCTTATATGATGGGGGAAGGCGAAGAAGATACCACCACTCCCATGCCATGGCTCCCACCCGTATTCCGCGAATTCGTTGGCATAGCACCACGCGACTTTAGGGTATCTGTTGTAAACTCATTGCTACCGATTATGGGGACTCTTACAAGTTACCTGGGTGCTGAATATTACTACGACGCACGTATACACACTACTTCTTTTTTCTCAATCATATATGCACCTGCCGGAACGGGCAAAGGCTTCGTGGGCCGCTTCATTGATACACTCTTCGAGCAGTTGCAAGCACGCGACTATATTCAGCAAGCACGCGATGCTATCTTCCAACGTGCATTGAACCGCAAGGGTGCAAACGACAAGGCACCCGAAGAGCCTCATACGTCTTTGCGCATTATTCCTGCGAAAAATTCAGAGGCTGAATTTTTGCAGAAACAACGCGATAATAAAGGTTATCACATGTTCACTTATGCGGCTGAAATGGATTCATGGGCCAAGGGTGTAAAAGCGGCTGGCGGTAATAAGGACGATATGATACGTATCGCATGGGATAACGATGAATACGGGCAGCAATTCAAAGCAGCCAACACGTTTAAAGGTAAGGTTCACTTGTATTGGAATGTACTTATCACGGGTACCATACAACAGATACATGCGTATTTCCGGAACGTAGAGAATGGCTTAGTAACCCGATGTTCCTTTACCACCATACCTAACCAGGAATTTGCAGTAGCCCCCTTATGGAAGAAGCTAAACAAAAAGAGCATGAAGGTTATAGAAGCGTTCATGAGCCGTTGCGACCGCATGACTTATGAAGAACCTTGTACGTTAACACCTTCTGACATTGACTCAATAGGCGATGCTAACTTCGACAAAGAGGTAGATTGGCAATTCCATTTCAGACCGCGCACAATCGTTGATATGGATTGGCTACGCGATACGATTGTGGAATTCTTAGAGGAGAATCGCAAAAAGGCTTCGCTTGACTTTGATAAGGCGCGTGACGTGTTTAGAAGACGTGTGGCCGTGCGAGGATTTAGGCTTGGTATTATGTGCCGTGCATTATGGGAAAACCCGCGCGAGGCTGACTTAAAGAAGTGCATACCATTCATAAAGTGGTGGATGGAGCAGGACTTAGAGAACTGCTTGCAGTTGTGGGGCAGTGCATACAACAATGCAGTAGAAGATACACCAAACCTTACACAACGCAATCTATTCAACCAATTGGGCGATACATTCACCAAGAATGATTTGTACGTCTTGTGTGTGAAGCAGGGCATAAAGACCCCGATACGTCAAATTATATACCAGTGGTCTAAGCTAGGGTACGTAAACAAGCTATCCAAGAACGACTACGAAAAAGTAGGGAGGAACAAAGTATGATGGCGGCACGTATTGACAGAGATCAGGCAAAGCAGGTCTTAGAGACCTGTAACCCGCTCGGGTTGATTGACAACAACAAGAGGCTTATTATCTTTGGAAGCCCGTCGGAATGTTACTATCAATTGCTAACATTGTTGAGTGCGCATTGCCCAAGAGGTTGGATTGATATCCCATTCATGATGGCAAAGCTACAGGGTCTTAGGATAGCGCGTGCACGCGACTTCTGTGGGCGTAAGCATTATGCAGTAGTAGAATGGAACTGCAAGCCCAATTCAAGTGCTGCACAATACCGGAATAGAAAGCTAAAGGCCGTAATAATACAGATGTTACGTGCGACGGGCATTACGTTTAGCGAGAATGCCTTTAATATGGCGATATACGAATACGACCGCACATTCAACAAATTCTGCTCCGACTTAACAGATGAAGAGTTAGAAGATACAAAGGTACACTTCGCGAACAAATTAACAAAGGAGACAAAATTAGTATAACATTATGGATACAAAAGTATATAAAGACGTAAATCTGAGTGCTTACAAAAAGTTGCCAAAGGGCATACGTAATAACAACCCGCTGAACATAAGGAGAGGCAAAAACCCATGGGTTGGGGAAGTTACGGCTATGAGATTGCACAGAAACGAGGAGGTAGAAAGCGACACGCTGATGTTTGACACGAGTTTCTGCCAGTTTAAAAGCATGGAACTTGGGTTTAGAGCCGCTGCACGATTGTTGCAAAGGTACCAATATACCTATAAGTTAAACACGATAAGGTTGATTATAAGCAGATGGGCACCGAGCAATGAGAACAACACGGAAGCTTACATAAGCAAGGTTGCTTCGCTAATGCATAGGGGCGCTGATGAGCCGTTGAATTTGCAAAAACACATTGATTTAGCCAACCTCATATGGGCGATGTGTGCGGTTGAATGCGGTAAATATAATCCGTATGTGGATGAGTATATAATGGATGCATGGTTAGAGGCAAGTAGAATGTTAAAAGCGGAGGGTGCATTATGATACAGACGGATTCTGATGGCAATATGATGATATGTATTATGTTTTATGGAAAGCCCCGTATGGTGTTTTTGCATGTGTATGAGAACTCGTTGGTTTATAGGTTTAGTATTAGTCTTTTCCATCCGCCCCGTATTAGAATACACGAATGGATATATAACAAGAACATATACAAAACATTTAATGATGCAGTTAAGAAGTACATCGAAGAATTAAATGCCTACTATAGTGAGGAGGAGTAATTATGATACAGATAGATTCTTTTGGCAATAAGGTAATAACCATTATAAGGTATGGTGAACCCGAACTTGTGTATTTGCATGTAGACGAGAACAAAGAGCGCTTTATGCTTAGTTTCAGTCGCTACCACCCAAGCAATAAACGTCTATGCGCCTGGTGCTACTACAAAGATGAGTACAAGACGTTAGACGAAGCGACTAGCCAGTACATTGCAGAGTTATGCGAATACTTTTTGGTGTAAAATGTAAATTTTGTAAATTGTAAATTCGGGGGCATTTGCGCAAAGCGGTTGCCCTCGAATTTGTTTTCATTGCATCTTGCTTTACGCTTCGCTCTCATGCACGATTACTTATAATCGTACATATTTACCCGTGCCACTCCGTGCATCATAGATGCCCTCCCGTCAGGGGCACGCATGTACATTCAGTACATGCTATTGCCTTCGCAATACCCCTGCCGCCCATGCCGGAACCAATCGGATGATTTCAGGTGCAGTTCTACATTGCCGGCCCAAAGGGTTCCGCCAATCTTCAGTTTTGCATTGAAGAAGTCGGGTCCTTGGTTGGTGTTGTGCATGCCGGGGTCTATAATTTCAACTTCGCGCCCGTCTGTTGTAAGGAGCGACTTTAGGGGGAGTATTTTATGTTTCCACACGTAGTGGAGCAGTTTTTCCATACGTTACAATCCGCATTAACTTAATTTTATATACAAAAGTAGTGTTTTTCGGCGTAAAATCCGTACTTTTGCACGTAAAATATATAATAAGGTATGAAAATTGCATTGATTGGTTACGGCAAGATGGGCCGGATGATAGAGGAAATAGCCCTCGGGAGAGGTCATGAGATAGTTAGCATAATAGACATTGACAACCAGGAGGAATTTGAATCTGCAGCCTTTGCCAGCGCAGATGTGGCGATAGAATTTACTACTCCCTGGACGGCATACGACAATTACCTGAAAGCCTGGAAAGCTGGGGTGAAGGTGGTAAGCGGCTCAACCGGTTGGATGAAGGACCACGAGGCCGAAGTACGTAAGGCATGTACCACGGAGGGTAAGACCCTTTTTTGGGCCAGCAACTTCAGTGTAGGTGTGGCTATCTTCGGTGCCGTGAACAAATATCTGGCAAAGATAATGAACCAGTTCGAACAGTATGATGTGAATATGGTGGAGACCCATCACGTGCACAAACTGGATGCTCCCTCAGGCACCGCCATCACGCTGGCCGAGCAGATTATAGAGAATCTGGATCGTAAGGAGCGCTGGGGCCTGCACGAGACGAAGCCCAAGGTCCTGCGCATCGACGATATCCGTCAGAAGGAAGTTCCCGGTATTCATACCATCACATACGACTCTCCCGAGGATGTTATTACCATTACCCACGATGCACACAACCGTCGCGGCTTTGCTATGGGTGCTGTCTTAGCTGCCGAATATACGGTCAGCCATGAGGGATTATTAACAATGAAAGACCTGTTTCAGTTTTAAAAGATGAATAAGAATAACAAGAAAAAGGCCGGTTGGGCCGATTGGGCTCGCGCCATCATTTACTGTGGTTTATACATAGCTTTCCTTTACTGGGTAGATGCCTGGTGGGGGCTGATAATCCTTCCGTTTATCTTCGATGCGTACGTAACAAAATTCATTCCCTGGACTTGGTGGAAGAAATCCGACAATCCCGTTGTCCGGACCGTGATGGGATGGGTAGATGCCATTGTATTCGCTTTGGTGGCCGTCTATTTCGTAAACGTATATTTCTTCCAGAACTATGTAATCCCCTCCAGTTCGTTGGAGAAGAGCCTCTTGGTAGGTGACTATCTGCTGGTAAGCAAGATGAGCTACGGCCCCCGTGTGCCGCAGACTCCCTTACACATGCCTCTCTGCCAGCATACTTTACCCTTTGGATTGGGCAAGAGTTATATCGAGTGGCCCCAGTGGGAGTACAAGCGTGTAAGCCCCAAGCCGGTACAGCTGAACGATATCGTAGTGTTCAACTATCCTGCAGGTGATACCATTTTCACCAATCCTACGTACCAAACAGAATACTATTCTATATGTTATGGCATAGGCTATCAACTTTGGCAGCAGCAGGCAGAAGTGCCTATCCCTATCCTTGATAGTCTTACAACCTTGCAGCAGCGACAGTATTTTCAGGCCGTGTATGATATGGGCAAGGCATACATAAAGACTGCTCCTAACGAATTTGGTCAGATAGCAACCCGTCCTGTTGACCGTAGGGAGAACTATGTAAAGCGTTGTGTGGGCCTTCCCGGACAGACATTACAGATAAAAGATAAGGTGATTTATCTGGACGGTAAGGTGAATCCTGATGCCGAGAATGTGCAGTACAAGTATAATGTGGACCTCAAGAATAACTATCTTCCTGCCGACATTTGCTACGAACTGGGCTTGAGCATGAGCGACGTGAATGATATGGAAAAGTCTGGCGTTATGCCTCTGACCAAGGCCGCAAAGGAAGCGTTGGAGAAACAGACAGCTTACGTCAATAGCATTACTCCTGTAGAGGAGCGCGAAATAGCTATGCTTTATCCCCAGAACGGATATACAGGATGGACTCAAGACAACTATGGGCCAATCTGGATTCCCAAGAAGGGTGAGAAGATAAAGCTTACGCTGGAGAATCTGCCCATCTACGAACGCCCCATCCGTGTTTACGAGGGTAATACATTGGATGTCACTCCCGAGGGTAAGATTATCATCAACGGAGAGGAGACAGACGAATACACCTTCAAGATGGACTACTATTGGATGCAGGGCGACAACCGTCACTGCTCGGCCGACAGTCGTTTCTGGGGCTTTGTGCCCGAAGACCATATTGTTGGAAAGCCCATCGTTATCTGGTGGAGTACGGATGTCGACCGTCCTTGGCTCAGCGGACATCATATAAGATGGAACCGTCTGTTCCGTCTGGTGGATAATATCAAGTAATAAAGACCCTCTGCCCATCTATGGGGAGGGGACTAAAGTCTAAAGTCTCCTAATGCTTTTCCCTTGTTGTTATCTGGCTCCGGTATCGCATTATTCGGCACTTTTCCGTGCCGATGAGGCGCAACTTGAGGTAAACGACCATTACCGCAAGCAAACCTTCCGCAACCGTTGCATAATAGACAGTCCGCAAGGTGCCCTTGCCCTTAGCATTCCCGTTGTGAAGCCCGAGCCTCATGCCTTGATGCGCGATATACGTATCAGCGATCATGGTAATTGGCGACATCTGCATTGGAACGCTTTGCAGAGTAGCTACCGGCAGAGTCCCTTCTTTGAGTATTATGCCGATGACTTTGCTCCCTTTTACGAGAAAAGGTGGGAGTTTTTGGCTGATTTCAACGAAGACCTCCTGCGCCTCGTCTGTTCCCTTATAGATATTGATACACCTATTTCCCGTACTACCGCTTATGGTGGCGAGCAACCCGTGTTTCCTCTGGTGGAGAAACCTTACTATCAGGTTTTTGCCCGTAAGCACGGCTTCCTACAGGATTTAAGTATTGTGGATTTGCTTTTTAATATGGGGCCGGAGGGTATGTTATGGCTGTAGCAATTCATCCCCTCTCCCTCGGGGGAGGATGGGAGGGGGCTCTACCCGAGCGCTTTACTTATCCCTTTTGCTACCAGCCCCATCCATTATGTGTGATGGCAGCGCAGGAGGTGCAGGCTTATCTGAAAACCCAGAAGCAATGGGCGAAGGAACTGAAAGCCGGCAAGATGTTCGGTGTGTTAGTAGTGGCCCCCCTCCGACTCCCCCCTTTGGGTGGAGAGGGTTTATTTTACCTTGCAGCTTTTTCAGGAACATTGGACGGTAAGACCCGTCACCCGTACTTTGTTCCTCCGGTATTCGACCTTATGGAGCCCGGTTGCTATTTCCAGGAGGAGCAAGCGGTAATATCATCTATCAATGCTAAGATAGCTTCCCTTCAGGCAGAAATAAAAGAAAGTCCTTTGCGTAAACGGATGGAACAAGAGTTGCATGCATATCGTGAGGAGATACAAACGGCAAAGGAAGAACGTCACCGTTTGCGTGCCGAACTTTCTTCAGGGGAACTGGCAGCTATGGAGCCGGAGATGATCAGGCAGAGCCAGTACCAGAAGGCGCAGCTTAAACGCTTGCAGCAGGAATGGAAACAAAGGATAGATGCTGATGAGGCCTCTATGCGCGCGCTTCAGCAGCAGATCGGGGAGCTGCAACAAGAACGGCACGACCGTAGCATTGCTCTCCAGCAATGGTTATTTCGGCAATTCTCTTTCTTGAACGCTAAGGGCGAGAGCAAGAACCTGACAGAACTCTTCGCATCCACACCTCCCAGTGGTGCCGGTGAATGCTGTGCCCCGCGTTTGCTTCAGGCAGCATACAAGGAAGGCCTGCAACCACTCTGTATGGCTGAATTTTGGGTTGGCGATTCGCCGCGTGATGAACTCCGACAGGAGGGTCATTTCTATCCCGCCTGTAACAGCAGATGCAAGCCCATTCTGCGTCACATGCTACAGGGCTTGCGGGTAGAGGAGAATCCGTTGCTGCAGCAACAATCCCAAACACTGGAGGTCATCTATCATGACCCACAGATAGCCGTCATCGTAAAGCCCCACGGAATGCTCTCGGTTCCTGGAAAGGACGATTTGCCTAATGTGCAAAGTATCGTCAGGGAGATGTTTCCGCAGGCTACCGGACCAATGATTGTTCACCGTCTGGATATGGATACCTGCGGACTGATGGTGATAGCACTAACCGATGAGATGTATCATAAGCTGCAAGAGGATTTCCGTTATCACAGAATCAGGAAGACCTATCGGACCCTCTTAGAGGGGGAAATGCCAGTCGGTCAGCAGGGCGAGATACGTCTGCCGCTTAGACCTGATATCATGGACCGTCCCCGTCAGATGGTAGATTATCAGCGCGGCAAGACCGCAATAACATATTATAAGGTATTGGAGAATGTCGGAGGTCATGCTTTGGTAGAACTGCTACCTCAGACGGGCCGCACCCATCAGCTGCGTGTGCATTGTGCGCACCCCGATGGCTTGAACAATCCTATCGTTGGCGACCGTCTGTATGGTTCTCCCTCGGACCACCTTTGCCTTCAGGCCTATCAGTTAGTAATCAACGGCCGGGAATTCACGGTGCCGCCCATCGAAATAGCGTGATAGCGATGCGCAGCATCAATTTTGAACATTGAATTTTGAATTTTGAATAAAATAAAATGAAGCCTTTACTTGATGTACACACCCATACCGTAGCCAGCGGACACGCCTACAGCACCATTCAGGAGATGGCACACGAGGCAGCCAACCGCGGCTTGCAGATTCTGGGTATCACGGAACACGCGCCCGGCATTCCCGGGACTTGCGACCCTATCTATTTCCGCAACTTGCATATTGTACCCCGCCAAATGTATGGCGTCCGCCTGCTCTTAGGCGGCGAGTTGAATATTCTGGACACCAAGGGAACGCTCGACCTAAACGAGTATTACTACCGCAAGATGGACATCCGCATTGCCGGTGTGCATTCGCTCTGCTGGGAGGGCGGTACCAAGGAAGAGAATACAGCTGGTGTAGAGGCTGCCATCCGCAATCCCTGGACACACATTATCAGTCATCCGG
>Ga0233368_1000015_pt1 | contig 15011 bp, 16 predicted proteins | sample ElkDunMinimDraft_25_FD_180681 | JGI IMG/M metagenome (GOLD analysis project Ga0233368, IMG submission 180681) | Fecal eukaryotic communites from dung pellets of Tule Elk in California, USA - Elk Dung D1 | ecosystem: Host-associated > Mammals > Digestive system > Large intestine > Fecal | place...
TGCAAATACAGTAGAAGAACGTAACCTGACTACATTGCAACTAGATGCTACAATCGATGAGTTACTCTCGAAAGGAATCGTTATCCATACCGCCTTACATCCTGAAAAGCAGGCGGCAGATGAAGAAGCGATGAATCGTATATTATCGCCATATAAAATTGAAGCAAGTGCTACTGTTATCGATAATACGTCTCGTGAAATTGTTAGCATTTTTGCCGGACGTGACTATCAAAAGTTTAATTTTCATCGCGCCTATCAAGCACCAAGGCAACCGGGTTCTGCCTTTAAACCATTAATTGACTATGCCCCAGCGATTGAATTATTAAACTATATCCCTTCTTCTAGGATTAGTGGGGGGCATTACTGTGTCGGCAATTTCTGTCCTCAAAATTATGGTGGAGGTGTGTACGGCAATGTGTCCATTTCAACAGCATTTAGCTGGAGCTATAATACAAGTGCACTACGCCTATTAAATAAAGTAGGACTCGAACAAGCGTTTAGCTATATTGATCGCTTTCATTTCCAATCTATCGTTGAGGCAGATCGCAACTATGCTGCTGCAATTGGTGGTTTAACATACGGTGTTACTTCGTTAGAAATGGCCGATGCATATACGAGCTTTATAGATGGTAGTTACGTGCAAGCACACGCTATTCGACAAGTAACAGATTTAGAAGGCAATTTACTATATGAATGGCCAACAGAACGGGATATTATTTGGGCAACAAAAACAGTCCGGCATATGCGCAGCTTGTTAACCGATGTTGTTACTAAAGGAACAGGAAAAGGACTCTATACGAATACTTCTTATATTGGGGCTAAAACAGGAACGACTAATGACTATAAAGATTTCTGGGTAGCTGGACTAACAGAAAATTACACAACAGCGATTTGGATTGGCTATGATGAACCGCGTAATATGCAGTCGCTTGAGAATGCCAAAATTCACTTCAAGCTATTTAACGCAATAATGGACTAAAATGAAAGGGGCTACTTAAGGTAGCCCCTTTCATTTTACATAAACGGCAAACTTGCAATGACGCCGTTATATAACTTAATCAATATGTATGCGATGACTGTACAAAATAACGTCCAAAACAAAATCTCAAAAAAGATTAGCCCAACTAAACCCGTTACACTCATAAAATGACTCGTTTTATAAATAGTATAAACAAAATAAACAGTAACGGTTATTCCCAAAATAATGACTAACAATGGTAATGATTGAATCCCTACTGCGGATAATAATGCCCCTATGAAGAAAATAACATATCCCCCGCGTGCCACGCTCATCGTTTCACCATTTTGATCTTTCGAGAAAAATAGCATACCTAGCTCATGGATTGTTTCTCCGATTAGCTTTAGTGCAGAAAAGAGCATAAAAAAACAGAGCGCAAATAATATGAGTAAAAATACTTTAAGCTCCATTTCTGATAAAAACTCTCTCATCCCTGCATATATACCGATTGATTGAAATAAACTCATCGAATGTGAAACCATATAAATTCCAAATGTTAAACTAAATAGCAATATCGTGAATAATGGTAGATAGCCATATAAATATGGATTTTTCATGAAATATTTACCTCATTTTTATTGTTCCTACATATTTAATAATACATAATAAATATCCCCTAACGCAATACTAAAAGGCAATTGCTGACATGCATCTGTATGAACTTTACGTTATAATCGTATTATTAAGTATAAAAACTTTTGAAAGGAGGCATTATGATGCAAATACTTGCTATATTCATTCCTGTAATTATAGCTATTTTCCTACCTTTTTTATTTAAGAAAATTCGCGCTATACACACAGGGTGGTTTGTGCTATTAGTACCCCTTGCATTACTCGGCTACTATATTTCCTTTGTCAAAACAACGATGAATGGAAATACAGCTATATCCACATTCGAATGGATTCCGTCGCTCAATATTTCATTCACTTCTTATTTAGACGGATTGAGTGTACTCTTTTCCATTTTAATCACGGGAATTGGCTCCTTAGTCGTTCTCTACTCGATTTTTTATTTGGACAAAACAAGAGAACAACTCCATAATTTTTACATTTATTTGTTAATGTTTATGACCGCAATGCTTGGTGTCGTGCAATCAGATCATGTCATCACGCTTTATTTATTTTGGGAGTTAACATCGATTTCTTCATTTTTACTAATCGGTTACTGGTTTAATCGCGATAAGTCACGATTCGGTGCTTTAAAGTCGATGATGATTACCGTTGCTGGTGGATTAATGATGCTCGGCGGATTCGTCTTACTAGCCATTATGGGAGATTCTTTTTCGATTCGTGAACTTGTTGCCAATGCGGGCGACTTGATCACACATGAATACTTCACGCTAGCGCTTGTATTAATTTTACTTGGTGCATTTACAAAGTCAGCGCAGTTCCCATTCTACATTTGGTTACCAGATGCAATGGAAGCGCCTACACCGGTATCTGCTTATCTTCACTCAGCTACAATGGTGAAAGCTGGTATTTATTTAGTAGCTCGCTTTACCCCTATTTTTGCAGCATCCGAAGTATGGGTATGGCTCGTTACAGGTATTGGTTTAATAACTTTACTGTGGGGCTCATTATTTGCATCAAAACAAACAGACTTAAAAGGTATTTTAGCTTTCTCTACAGTGAGTCAGCTCGGTCTAATTATGTCGTTACTAGGTGTGAGTGCAATGGCATTCCACGTAGAAGATGCAGCTAGTACGATATTTAAATATGCAGGGTTTGCTGCTATTTTCCATTTAATTAACCATGCAACATTTAAAGGTAGCTTATTTATGATTGCTGGTATCGTCGATCACGAAACAGGAACACGCGACATTCGTAAACTCGGTGGGTTAATGAGTTTAATGCCTGTCAGCTTTACGGTTGCATTAATCGGGAGCTTCTCGATGGCAGGACTTCCACCGTTTAACGGCTTCTTAAGTAAAGAAATGTTTTTAACTGCGATGCTATCTGTTAAGGAGTTTGATTTATTCAATTTCGAGACATTCGGGATACTGTTCCCAATTATCGCTTGGATCGCCAGTGTGTTTACATTTATTTATAGTTTCTATTTTGTATTTAAAACATTTACAGGTAAACTACAAGTCGAACAATTACCGAAGAAACCACATGAAGCACCTGCTGGAATGTTAGTTTCACCTGTTATTCTAGCAAGCCTTGTTGTAACAATTTTCTTCATACCGAATGTCATTGGTGATGTGTTTGTAAAACCTGCTGTAGCTGTTATTCAACCATTTTTATATACAACACCTACACAAGTAGATGTGCATGTTCATGCATGGCATGGCGTTACACCTGAACTTCTTATGACAATTGGCATTGTAGTAGTAGGTTTACTCCTATTCCTAACGTTATCGAAATGGCAAAAAGCATACAAAATGATACCAGAACGCTTATCACTCAATAAGCTTTATGATTTTGTCATGGATGTTTTACTCATCACAGCAATGGAACGTTTTTCAAACCTCTATATGACAGGCTCAATTCGTAAATATTTAACGTATATGTTTACTGCCATTTTTAGCATTGTAATTAGTACGTTATTTATAAAAAATGCCTTTATCGTCTCATTCGAAAACGTTTCCCCAATCACGGTTTACGAAGTAATATTAATCATTGTTCTTATTATTGGAACAATTACAACATTATTTGCAAAGTCACGTATTACAGCCATTGTTGGTCTTGGGGCAGTTGGCTATACGGTCGCTCTGTTCTTCGTTATCTTCAATGCACCAGACTTAGCATTAACGCAACTTGTGATTGAGACAATTTCGGTTGCCTTATTCTTACTGGCATTTTATCACTTGCCGAAGCTTGGGCGTGTTGAGGAACGTATGCATTTCCACATTGGGCGTGCGATTGTTTCAGTTGGTGTTGGGGTAATGGTAACATTAGTTGCTTTATCAGCACACTCTCAAAAGCTAGTTGAGTCTATTTCAACGTATTACAAAGAAACTGTCTATTCACTTGCCGGTGGTGGAAATATCGTAAACGTTATTTTAGTAGACTATCGAGGATTCGATACATTATTTGAAATTACCGTTCTCGGCATTGCTGGTATGGGAATTTATGCAATGATTAAATTACGCTTAAGCAGAAAGGGGAAAATAAATGAGAACGAATAATTTAATATTACAGTTTACGTCTAAAATTGTGTTCTTCATGATTTTCTTCTTTGCTGTGCATATTTTCTTTGCAGGACACTATACACCAGGTGGCGGGTTCGTTGGCGGACTGTTAATGGCGAGTGCGATTGTGTTGCTTGTCATCGCTTATGATTTAAAAACAGTCCAAAAAATTTTACCGCTTAATTATATGTACGTTACCGCAACAGGGCTTATTTTAGCTTTAGGAACAGCGGCTTATCCGATGTTTAATAATAAGCCATTCTTTACACACTATTTCGATTACTATACATTACCGTTAATCGGAAAAACATCCCTTCATACGGCAGCGTTATTTGATTTAGGTGTATTTTTAGTTGTTGTCGGTGTGACGATGACCATTATTCAAACGATTGGGGAGGATGAATAGTGGAAATTTTAATGGCTTTTGTTTGCGGCTTCTTATTTATGGCAGCCATTTATTTAATATTATCGCGTTCCCTTCTACGTATTATTATTGGGACAGGTTTACTTAGTCACGGCGCTCATTTACTCATTTTAACGATGGGTGGATTCGGTGGTAATAACCCACCTGTTTTAGTAGATGGTGTGACAGAATATGTAGATCCACTCCCACAAGCGCTTATTTTAACAGCGATTGTTATTTCGTTTGGGGTAACTGCATTCTTCCTTGTACTAGCTTATCGCTCGTACCAAGAACTTGGGACAGACGATACGACGAAAATGAAAGGAAGTGAAGATGATGATTAACTTCCTACTAATTCCTATACTCATTCCTTTTTTCATGGGAATGGTGTTAATGTTTTTACAAAAAAATATAAGGTTACAACGTATTTTAACGTTGGTAACACTATTTGCTGCAGCATTCATGGCGTTTCTTGTCATGCTGAAAGTACAAAGTGACGGTATTCAATCTGTAACATTTGGAAACTGGCCAGTACCTTTCGGGATTACGATGGTCGCAGATGGTATGTCAACATTATTAGTATTTACAACATTCGTTCTTGCATTTTTTATTGCTTGGTACGGATTTGGGTCAATCGGTCGTGAACGGGAGCAGTTCTTCTATTATCCTGGTTTAATGTTTATTTTAACGGGGGTAACAGGAGCCTTTACGACAGGCGATATTTTCAACTTATTCGTATTCTTTGAAGTGTTATTAATGTCTTCTTATCTCTTAATTGTTCTTGGTGGAGAAAAGGCACAGCTTCGTGAATCGATTAAATATATTTTAGTGAATGTCGTTTCCTCAGCATTGTTTGTTATTACAGTCGCTTATTTATATTCGGTTGTTGGTACACTGAGCATGGCGGATATTGCTGTAAAAATTGCTGAAATTGGACAGCCAGGTATTGTCACAACAATCGCTGTATTATTCTTGATAGTGTTTGGACTTAAAGCGGCGATTTTCCCATTATATTTCTGGTTACCTAGCTCATACGCCGCAGCACCGATTCCGGTATTAGCGTTATTTGGTGCACTTCTTACAAAAGTGGGCGTGTATGCGATTATGCGTACGTATACATTATTCTTTGTACATGACTTATCGTATACACATGGGTTATTACTAATTCTAGCTGTGCTAACAATTGTCGCTGGATGTGTTGGGGCACTTGCCACATTTAACGTCAAACAAATTATTATTTACAATATCGTCATTGCAGTAGGTGTTATTTTATTCGGTGTTGCACAAATGAATGAAATCGGCTTAGAAGGCGCTATGTTTTATTTAGTACACGATATGATTATTAAAGCAGCCCTCTTTATGCTTGTAGGCATCATCATTTACGTAACTGGTACAGCTAATTTACGTAAAATGGGCGGTCTAATGAAGACATATCCTACGCTCGGTTGGTTCTATTTAATTGCAGCATTTGGTTTAGCAGGCATTCCGCCACTTAGTGGTTTTGTCGGAAAACTGTTAATCGTTCAAGGTGGCTTTGAAGCAGGAAATATTTGGAGTAGCATTTTTATTTTAGCTTCAAGTTTAATCGTATTACTTTCTGTGATGCGCATTTTTGTTTATGCATTTTGGGGTAGTGAAGGTCAGCTTGTCACTATAGAAAAACGACGCTACAATCGTCTGTTTTATCCGACAGCTATACTCGTTGTCATATCAATTGCTTATGGTGTTGGGGCAGAATGGATAACACCATTTATGGACACAGCAGCGAAAACACTTTTTGATCCAAGTATTTACGTGGATGCAGTTATGAAAGGAGGAGCATAACATGGCATTTCAAATTTTGCTGAACTTCTCCTTAGCTTTTTTATGGATGTTTTTATCTGCTAACTTTACAACAAATGGCTTTTTAATTGGCTATATTTTAGCGGCGGTTTCACTCGTTATCATGCGTCGCTTCTTTACAGGTCGTCTATATTTAGAAAGTATTTGGTCCGTTATAAAGTTAATATTTCTATTCTTAAAGGAGCTAATCCTAGCAAATATTGCCGTATTAAAGGTTGTATTAAAACCGAAATTAGATATGCAACCAGCATTTTTCAAATATGAAACAGCATTAACACAAGAATGGGAAATTACATTACTCTCTAGTTTAATTACGTTAACGCCTGGTACAGTCGTTGTGCATATATCGGATGACAATAAATATTTATTCATTCATGCAATCGATGCGGCAGACGTGGATGAAACAATTGAATCCATTCGAAATTCATTTGAAAAAGCTATTTTGGAGGTGAGCCGCGCATGACATACTTTATTACAGGCTCAATTATCCTTATTACGCTAGCGATGATTGTGATTATTTATCGCCTTGTAAAAGGGCCAAACCCTTCTGATCGCGTTATTGCGCTAGATACGATAGGTGTTTGTTTAATTTCGTTAGTCGGCTTATTTTCTATAATTGTGGAAACAAGTTTCTTTTTAGAAATTATTTTATTGTTAGCGATTTTATCGTTTATCGGGACGATTGCTTTCTCTAAATTTATAGAGAAAGGAGATATTATCGAACGTGACAATTCTCGCTAATATTTTAGTTGTATTCTTTATCGCTGTCGGTGTGTTATTTATTGTCGTCACAGCTATAGGCCTCTTTCGACTACCGGATCTTTATACACGTGCCCATGCTGCTTCTAAAAGCGCCACACTTGGTGTAATGTGTATTTTGCTCGGTGTATTCTTCCATTTTTGGCTGATTGAAGATCATTTTAATGCGCGAATTTTACTCGGGATTTTATTTATTTTTATTACAGGTCCTGTTGGTGGGCATATTATGAGTCGTTCTTCATATATCGCAGGTATCAAACCATGGAGCGGTACTGTACGTGATGATTTAAAAGACGAAATCAATCGGATGAAAAAAGAACAAGGTATTGATTAGACAGACAAAAACTCGCGCCTTTTTGGACGCGAGTTTTTGTTATGTGGATTTTCTAATAAACTTATACTAGTGCAAATCCAAGCGAATTGAATTTGCACCCTTTTTAATAATGCCTATAATATGGCGGATAACGATACGGATACGGATACGGTTGGTATGGATATGGTTGATATGGATATGGCGGTCTAAGAGCCCCTCCTAGGAATCCTCCTAATAATCCACCAACGAAAGGACCACCAATCCCTCCAAACGGCCCGCCATATGGTCCTGGTCCTCTATATGGTCCCGGACCTCTTCCGTAAAATCTTGACATAACAATCCCTCCTCTATTGTAGCTTATGAGAGAGAAACTATTACACCTCGTTATTTGCCTAATGATAGTCCGATAAAAACCAACCTAACCTTCTTCGAAAATGAAGTATAAAATGGTATTGTAAAAAATACGATCATTCTTCCAACAAAATTGCTTCTTTATCAAGTATTTCAATTAGCCCACGTTTATATGTAATATACCCCTGTTTTCGCCAACGATTTAAAAAGCTTGTAACCTTTTGACGACTGCATCCTAAAATGTAAGAAATCTCTTCATGTGTTAATGGTAACTCAGTCGTTAAAATCCCGTTCTTGTCCTTAGAAAATGTTTGTAAAAACCAGGCAAGTCGGTGTGGAACTGACATACTCGTAATCACTTTTATGAAATTCTGCGTTTCAAGTACGCGCTGTGCCATCATCATACATAAGGTAGCCATTATATTTTGATTCTCTTCAATGAGTTCGTATAATTTCTCAGCTGGTAACGCATATACCTTAATGTCTGTTAAGCTGTAGGCATAACGTAAACGATACTTTTCTTTTGCTAGTATTTCCACAAGCCCAAATAAATCTCCACTCTCCCTTAATGTTAATGTAATTGCTTGTCCATCTTCTCCTTCCTGTGCAATCTTTATCCATCCTTCCTCCAACAAATAAAAGTTCCTTGTTCCTTCACCAGTTTTAAAAATCCACGAGTTTTTCTTAAAGCTTAATTTCTGTCCATACGTTTTCACAAGTGTATGTATTTCATTTAATTGCATCCTGTCATCCCCTCCTGTTTCTATAATACAAAAATTCCCTATCATTTTGTAACAAAAGTGACAGAAAAATCCGAAAACATTTCATACAATCTAAATATCCAGTAATTCTTATTAAGTTTGTAAGAATTATAAGTATTAAGGGGGAATACTTATTACAGAGTCACATATCGTCCTTAGAGACATTCATAAATCATTTACAAGTAAAGATAATAACCAAGTCATTGCCTTAGATAACGTAACATTAAATATTAAACGTGGTGAATTTGTTTCTCTACTTGGTCCTTCGGGATGTGGAAAATCAACATTATTAAATATTATTGCAGGTTTAGACAAACAAACGTCTGGTGACATCACAGTGAATGGCAAGCCCATTGTCGGTCCAGGCAATGATCGTATTGTCGTGTTTCAGGAGTCGGGGCTCTTCCCATGGCTAAGTGTACTGGATAATGTTATGTACGGTTTACTTATAAAAAAGGTACCGAAAGAAGAAGCAAAAGAACGTGCTATGAAATGGCTTCAAAAAGTACATCTCGGAAAATTTATTCATGCACAGCCCCATGAATTATCTGGTGGTATGAAACAACGTGTCGCTATTGCTCGAGCACTCGTAATGGATCCAGAAATATTATTAATGGATGAACCATTCGCAGCACTCGACGAGCAAACACGTATGGTACTACATAAAGAATTAGAAGAATTATGGTACGAAACAAAGAAAACGATTATTTTTGTTACCCATAATATTCGAGAAGCGGTTGTCTTGTCTGACCGCATACTGTTAATGAAAACACGGCCAGGCGGCATAAAAAATATTTTTGACGTGAAGGCGGCTCGTCCTCGCACAGCTACAGATAGCCTTTTAGCGCATTTAGAAAGCCGTATTTTAGCAGAATTAGAGCAAGAGATGGAAAAGGTGTTGAAGGAGGAGTTTGGTAGTGATTACGACCTTAAGAAGGATCATCTTCGTAGCGATCCTAATAGCAATTTGGGAAGCGATATCTAAATTCGAAATCTTCCCAGCATTTATGTGGCCGCCACTCATCATTCCAAATGATCCTGGTGGCGTTACAATAATCAAAACGTTAATTGAAGGATTTATAGATGGCAGATTATTAGAAGCAACTGGTGCATCACTTAGTCGACTACTTGTTGGCTTTGTAATTGCAATCGTACTTGGGTTAACGCTAGGTTTCTTAATTTATAAATCAAAGCTTGTTGATGATACACTCGGTTTCTTCGTATCAACATTACAGTCAATTCCGAATATCGTCTGGTTTCCACTTGCGTTACTTTGGTTCGGTCTTGGTGTAGAATCTGTTATTTTCATCATCATATTAGGCGCAACATTGTCGATTACGATTACATCAAGTACAGCGTTTAAAAGTGTATCACCACTTCATATTCGCGTAGCTCGGACAATGGGGTCTTCAGGGTTTCATTTATTTCGTACAGTCATTTTCCCAGCGACGATTCCTCAGTTAATCGCCGGAATGCGACTAGCTTGGGCACTTGCTTGGCGAGCTGTTCTTGCTGGAGAATTACTTGGCGGAAGCGGTGGTCTTGGAACATTACTTGATATGGGACGTTCCTTACAAGCAATGGATTTAGTATTTAGCATTATGATCATTATCGGTGTCATCGGTACAATTATTGATAATTTTATCTTTGTAAAAATCGAACGCTCTGTTTACCGTAAATGGGGTATTCAATCTTCAACAAACTAAGGAGGATATTATATTATGAAATGGAACAAATTTTGGCTTTTCGCCGTACTCGCAGTTTTATCTACCGTTTTAGTAGCTTGTGGCAACGATGAGAAAGCATCATCAGCAGAAAAGGATTCAATTGAAGAGGTACGCATCGGCTACTTCCCAAATATGACGCATATCGCAACAATTGTTGGACTAGAAAAAGATTTCTTCCAAGAACAACTTGGTGATGCAGTAACAGTTTCTACAAAAACGTTCAATGATGGCTCATCTTTCATGGAAGGTATGTCAACAGATGCAATTGATATTGGTACAGTAGGTCCAACGCCAGCTATTAACAACTTCATTAAAAACCCAAAGCATGAAATTGTTGCAGGTGCAGTTAATGGTGGTGCGGTATTAGTAGTTCATGCAGATTCAGGTATTGAAAGTGTGAAAGATTTAGCAGGAAAAACAGTAGCTATTCCAACGTTCGGTAGTACACAAGATATCGGTTTAATGAAAGCATTACAAGATGCCGGCTTAAAGGTGAAAACAAGCGGTGGCGATGTAAACACTATCAAACAAGCACCAGCTGATACAGCAGCTCTATTTTTACAAGGGCAAATTGATGCAGCAGCGACACAAGAGCCATGGGGCGTAAATATTGAAACAAATGCAGGTGCAAAATTATTATTAGGTCCAGATGAATTTGCTTGGGGTAATGAGTCAACAAACACTGTAGTAGTCGCTCAAAAAGAATTTACTTCAAATAATCCCGAAACAGCAAAGAAAGTATTAAAAGCACACGCACAAGCGATTGATTTCATTAATGAAAATCCAGCAGAAGCAATTCAATTATTTTTAGATCATGTAAAAAATATTACAGGTAAAGAGTTATCTAAAGAAGAAGTAGAAAAAGCATTCGAACGTTTAACACCAACGACAGCTGTAAATGAAGACGTGCTTAAAGAAATGGCAACTATTTCTAAAGAAGCCGGTTACATTACGACAGATAATATCGATGGCTTAGTAAACTTAACTTATTTAGAAGAAGTACTTAAATAACGTACACAAGGAAATCACCCACCTCAAAATATTTGAGATGGGTGATTTTCCTTTTCCATACGCTTCTTTAAACGGTTTAACATGTAGTATTCAAATACTTCTAACGATGTTTTCATTGGCACGTAGCCAAATTCCTTTTTCAGTTTTTCATTGCTTAGAACCGGTCTATAACGTAAAAAGCCTACTTGTTCTTCCCCATATTGTGATAAACCGAGCCGTTTCAACGTAAAAAGTCCATATTTTACAACAGGTGCAGGTATTCTCACAACACGTTTATTTAATAATATACCGAGCTCATCGACTGTTAAAGCACCGTCGCCAGCTAAATTGTAGATACCATATTGCGTATGATCAATCGCTTTTGCAAAGCACTGTACAACATCTTGGTCCCAAATAAAAACAAATGGACTATTTGAGCCAACAATCCCTATTAATGCCTGCTTTTCAAACAAATTCGTTATTTGATTGTTTACTGTCTCCCCTAAAATGGTACCAATTCTAAAAATCGTTTGTTCCAATTCCGGATGCATTTCCCGGTAATCGCTTAATAGTTCTTCTACTAAACGCTTATGATAGGAATACGCAAACTGTTCATTACCACGAATCTCATTTGTTTCCACTAGCCAATTTGGATTATCTGGATAATAACCATACGCTGCACCACTTGAAGAAATAATGATACGTTTTACACCACTTGTAACACAGGCTTTCAGTATATTTTTCGTTCCTATTACATCTACCGAGTATTCAAACTCACGATTGCTCTTTTTTCCTGGCGTCACAATCGATGCAAGATGTACAACAACATCTATTGCATAATCTTTCATAATCGTGGTTGCTTCCTTTGATCGTACGTCGAGCTTCACGTATGTCAGATTTTCATGACATTCAAATGGCGAAACATCTCGAATATCCGCAGCAATCACACGATGCTTCTGTTGCTCTAATAATAATTTTACTAGCTGCTGCCCAATATAGCCCGCAGCTCCTGTAATTAGGACATTCATGCACTGATTCCCCCACTTTCAGCTACAATCTCTTTAGGGGTACGTCTAGCCCAGAATGTTGCAATTGTAAGTCCGGAGACAATATGCCAAATCCCCCAAAACGCCGCAACAAGTGCCATACCGCCAAGACCTCCAAAGAAATTAAAAATGAGCACTAGCCCTAAACCTGAATTTTGAATCCCTACTTCAATTGCAATTGCACGACGATCACGCTCCGCTACTTTAAATACACGAGATGCATAATAACCGATTGCTATAGCTGTTGCATTATGCAAAATAACGATTACTACTACTGCCCCTACATGCTCAATAAATACACTAAAGTTATTTGCTAGCATGACAATAATAAATACGATAAAAATAACAATTGATAGCTTCATCATAATTTGATTAAAGCGTGCTGCAAAATGAGGCAGTTTCTTGCGAATAAACATCCCTAATACTAATGGTAAACCAAGCATTAAAAAGATTGTTGTAAACATATCGATTGCACTAATGCTAAATGAATTAATTATTTCCTTCGTTGGACCGTAAAGCGATGCCCAAAATACAGTATTTAGCGGCGTCATAATAATCGCTAGCACTGTAGAAATAGCCGACATACTAATCGATAGCGGTGTATTACCTTTAGCGAAGTGCGTTAGAAAATTAGATAAATTCCCGCCAGGACATGCCGCAACTAAAAACAATCCTAGTGCAATACTTGGCGGTGGTTGAATAATTAGCACAAGCAAATACGTAAATGCCGGTAACAATAAAAATTGACATGCTAGCCCGATGAAAGCAGGCTTCGGTGTTTTTAATGTACGCTTAAAATCTTCTATCTTTAAATCAAGCGCAACACCGAACATAATAAATCCAATGACGATATTCATCATCAATAGAGCAGTTTCACTAAAATTCACTTGTATATTATCAATTCCCATAGGTTATTTCCCCTTTGGTTCAGCATGCATATCTTTGAAATATCGTAGTCCCGGTGCCCACATATGCTTCACTGGATCTACCTCTGCATGAATGACCGTACACTTTCCAACTTCAATAGAACGCTTTAACGCCTCTTCTAAATCGACAGGATTATCAACATATTCGCCATGTGCCCCCATCGATTTTGCAAGTAAATCAAATCGAATTTCACCTAAATCAGCATTAATGCTTTCATGTGGATCAAGCGTTTTCTTTAACAATGTTTTAATTGGACGTAAAGCGAAATGTTGATTCATCTTTACCATGCCCCATTGTTTATCGCAAAGGACAATATACACGACATGCAAATTATTACGAATAGCTGTTTCCACTTCTTGCGGATGAAAGCCCATTGCCCCGTCTCCAATAATACAAAGTACTGGACTATTTGGAAGCGCGACAGCTACTCCTAATGCTTGTCCGACACCCGCACCGAGCATCCCAAATTTAAATGTTGATAACACCGGCATCTCATCGTTTACGTTATAATAGAAATTCGTCCAAATGGCAGTATTTCCACCATCAACGACAAGTGGTGTATTTTGAGGAAACACTTTCTGTGCTAGTGTAGGTACTTGAGCCGGATTCATCGGCCGTGCTTTATCCGCTAAATGCTCATCTAATTTTTTACGATGCTCATGTTTCGACTTAAGATGTTTTTCAATCTTATCTTGGCGGTTTCGATCGACTGGCGGTGCAACATCTGTTGCAAGCGCTAACAATAACTGTTGTAAAAATGCTTTAATGTCGGATTGGATTATTAGTTCAGCAGGTTTATTTGCCCCTAAAATACTAGGCTCTAAGTCAACTTGAATTACTTTTTGATTTGCATTCCAATATGGTGCTTTCCCCCACCAATCTGTTTCACCAAGGCGTGAACCTAGTACAAGTACAACATCTGCATCATTTCGCACATTATTATTTGCTTCAATGTGTACCATAGGCATCATCAGTGGATTTTCTTCACTCATCGCACCACGGCCAGCCCAACTAGTTGTTACCATCGCTTGTAAACTTTCAGCTACTTCTGTTAATTCTTGCTTTGCACCTGCATGTAACACACCACTTCCTGCATGAATAATCGGGAATTCTGCTGATTTTAACAATTGTGCTGCGCGTTCCACTTGATATTGCGATGCTTTTGGTAGCTCAATCATACGGTATTGATGGGGCTCCCAAAAATTGATTTCACATCTCACTTTTGTATTCATTATATTTTCCGGAATGTCTAAATGTACGACACCAGGGCGCCCTTCAAAGCATTTACGAAGTGCCATGCGCAACATTTCAGGAATTCGATCAAATGAAGGTACAGCCTCACTCCATTTTGCAAATTGTTTAATTGTAGCTGTTTGATCGAAATATTGATACGTTCCACCACGATCTGGATAACTAATTCCTGTACGTCGAGCACTCGTAATACAAAGTACTCGATTCCCTTCTGCTTGCTCTACAACTAGACCCGGTAAAATATTCGCTACACCCGGTCCATTGCTCGCCATACATACACCTAGCCTGTTTGTGACACGTGCGTAAGCCCCAGCCATATGTGCTGCAGACGTTTCATGACGAGGTGAAATTAAATCCATTCCGTATTTTCGTAGATTTGAATAAAACCCAAAATACGTGCCATCAATAATACCAAATACATGATCTACCCCTTCAATTGAAAGCATCTTTGCTACTACTTCGCCACCGCTCATTTCTATCATTTACATT
>Ga0233368_1000025_pt1 | contig 13000 bp, 7 predicted proteins | sample ElkDunMinimDraft_25_FD_180681 | JGI IMG/M metagenome (GOLD analysis project Ga0233368, IMG submission 180681) | Fecal eukaryotic communites from dung pellets of Tule Elk in California, USA - Elk Dung D1 | ecosystem: Host-associated > Mammals > Digestive system > Large intestine > Fecal | place...
TTTTCCTTCAGTTACATAAGAACCTGCAATTGTGCCAACTTTTGATACTTTAATCGTTTGACGAACTTCTGCTTGACCGATGATTTTTTCTTCATATTCAGGGTCTAACATACCTTTCATCGCTGCCTCAATTTCTTCAATTACTTTGTAAATAATACGGTGTAAACGGATATCTACACCTTCCGCTTCTGCTGCACGTTTCGCATTTACATCAGGACGAACGTTGAAGCCAATTACGATTGCATTTGAAGCCGCTGCAAGAGAAATATCAGATTCAGTGATCGCACCGGCACCCGTGTGGATAATTTTAACATTTACGCCTTCTACATCAATTTTCATTAATGATGCAGCCATCGCTTCCACAGTACCTTGTACGTCAGCTTTTACGATTAAGTTTAATTCTTTTACTTCGCCTTGGCTCATTTGTTCAAATAAGTTATCTAATGTTACACGTTGTTTTTCAGAACGTTGTGCTTGAATGGCTGTCATCGCACGAGATTCCCCAACTTGACGTGCTGTTTTCTCGTCTTCAAATACTACGAAACGGTCACCCGCTTGTGGTACATCGTTAAGACCTGTAATTTCAACTGGCGTAGATGGACCAGCTTCTTTTACACGACGTCCGATATCATTTACCATCGCACGAACGCGACCGTAAGCATGACCTACTACAATTGGATCACCAACACGTAATGTACCGTCCTGTACTAATAATGTTGCTACAGAACCGCGTCCTTTATCCAACTGGGCTTCAATAACAGTACCTAATGCTGCGCGTTTTGGATTTGCTTTTAATTCTGCTACTTCTGCAGTTAATAAAATCATTTCTAACAGCTCATCAATTCCTTCACCTTTTAACGCTGAGATTGGTACGAAAATAGTATCCCCACCCCAAGCTTCTGGTACAAGGCTATGCTCTGTTAATTCTTGCATTACGCGGTCTGGATTTGCTGCTGGCTTATCCATTTTGTTAACCGCTACAATAATTGGTACTTCTGCTGCTTTTGCGTGGTTGATTGCTTCAACTGTTTGAGGCATCACACCGTCATCTGCTGCTACTACAATAATCGCTAAGTCTGTTACTTTCGCACCACGTGCACGCATTGTTGTAAACGCGGCATGCCCTGGTGTATCTAAGAATGAAATTTTCTTGCCATCTACTTCTACTTGGTACGCACCAATATGTTGCGTAATCCCACCAGCTTCACCCGCTGTTACTTTTGTGTTACGGATTGAGTCAAGTAACGTCGTTTTACCGTGGTCAACGTGTCCCATAATCGTTACAACAGGAGGACGTTCCTCAAGTAATGCTTCGTCTACTTCTTCAGTCGTTTCAAAGTGCGTTTCTAAATCTGTAATATCGATGCGCACTTCTTCTTCTACTTCTACACCGTAGTCTGCACAAATTAATTCAATTGCATCTTTATCTAACTCTTGATTAATTGTTGCCATAACGCCTAGCATGAATAATTTTTTAATAATTTCAGATGGCTCACGGTGTAATTTTTTCGCAAGCTCTGCTACTGATAGTGATTCATAGAAAGTGATTTTTGCTGGTAATTCTTTTTGCACCATTGGTGGTGGTGTTGGACGATGCGTACGACGTTTACCACCATTGATACCTGGCTTACGACGTTGCTGAAAACCGCCCTTGTTATTGTTGTTACCTTTGTTATTATTTGAGTTATTGCCGCCACTGCGGTTATTATTGTTAGTTTGTGTCATATTTTGATTTTGGCTACCTTTATTCTTTTGTTTTTCGCCCGAAGACGATGAATTGTTTGCTTGTAAAGTATTATTTGTTCTTCGTTGTTGGTTTGACGCTTGTGGGCGCTGTTCTTGCTTTTTCTCTTGTGCTTTTGCAGGTTCTTTTGAAGGAGTTGCTTTTTTCGGTTCTGCTGCTTGCTTAAAGACAGAATCAAGTTTTGATACAGCATTAGCTTCTAGTACAGCCATATGATTTTTCACAGGCATATTAAGCTTCTCTAACTGTTCAATTACTTCTTTACTCGTTTTATTTACCTTTTTCGCATATTCATGAACTCTTACTTTGCTCATCTGCTCACCCCCGATTATTTTTCGTTGAGTAGACTAGATATTTTCTTCGCAAACCCGTTATCTGTAATAGCTAACGCGACACGGGCCTCTTTCCCTGTAGCATGTCCTAGATCATAGCGATCTCCCAAAACATGTAACTCAACGTTGTAATACGTACATTTATCTGTCAATTTTTTGCTAGTATTCGCAGATGCATCAGATGCTAGCAATACTAGTTTAGCATTCCCGTGCCGAATTTCATTTACGACTAGTTCTTCACCAGAAATGATTTTACGTGCTCTTGCTGCTAAGCCTAGCATTTGCAGGACTGCCTGATTCGTCATAAAATCGACTCCCTACGAATTAACGTGATTAGTTCCTCGTAAATTTCACTCGGAATTTTCGCTTCTAATTGACGTTCTAAAATATTTTTCTTGCGCGCTAGTTCAACCGCTTCCTCTGATTTTGATACGTATGCACCACGACCAGACTTTTTGCCTGTTGAATCAACAGACACTTCGCCTTCCTTTGAGCGAACTACACGAATCATCGCTTTTTTCGGAAGCATTTCACCTGTTGCTACACATTTGCGCAATGGAATCTTCTTATTTGTGGACATCAGAATTCACCTCACTAAAGTAACAACTTACAATATTTGATTATCCTTCGTCGTCCGCGTATAAATCGTATTCTACTTCTTCATCATATTGTGGAACGAATGTACTTGCTTCATTAGGATAAATACCTAATTCACGTGCATCAGTTTCACTCTTTATATCTATTTTCCAACCTGTTAATTTTGCTGCAAGACGTGCATTCTGACCACGTTTACCGATTGCAAGTGATAGTTGGTAATCAGGCACAACAACAGTTGTTGATTTTTCTTCTTCGTTTACTTGCACATCTAATACTTTCGATGGACTTAAAGCGTTTGCAACAAATACAACCGGATCTTCTGACCATTCAACAATATCGATTTTCTCACCGTTTAACTCATTTACGATCGTTTGTACACGTGCACCTTTAGCACCTACACAAGAACCTACTGGATCTACTTCTTCATTGTGTGCATAGACTGAGATTTTTGAACGATCGCCCGCTTCACGTGCAATAGATTTAATCTCTACAGTGCCATCATAAATTTCTGGAACTTCCATTTCGAATAAGCGACGTAATAAGCCTGGGTGTGTACGAGAAACAATAATTTGAGGGCCTTTCGTAGTGCGTTCTACTTTTGTAATATAAACGCGGACCTTCGATTGCGGCTTATATATCTCTCCTTGGATTTGTTCATTTACAGGTAAAGCTGCTTCCACTTTACCAAGTGAAATGTAAATATTTCGTTGATCTTGACGTTCGATTGTACCGACCATAATATCATCTACTGAATCTACATATTCCTCATAAATGCGACCACGCTCAGCTTCACGCACACGTTGCGTTACTACTTGCTTTGCTGTTTGAGCAGCGATACGTCCGAAGTTACGTGGTGTTACTTCTTGCTCTAACACATCACCCACTTCATAGACAGGGTTAATCATTTTAGCATCTTCTAATGAAATTTGTAGACGATCGTCTTCTACTTCTTCTACAACATCTTTACGAGAATATACAATCATAGAACCTGTATCTAAATTTAAATCTACACGTACGTTTTGCGCTTGGTTGAAATTACGCTTGTAAGCTGTTACTAACGCCGCTTCGATTGCTTCAATTAATACATCTCTTGAAATGCCCTTCTGCTCTTCCAGTGCCGTTAAAGCATCTAGTAAATCACTACTCATTTTTGTTTCACTCCTAAATTTGCTTATCTGAAAAGTCAATCGCGTAGCGTGCTTGCGCGACTTTTTCTTTTTCAATTTGTACGTTTACTTTACGTGTTTTAATGCGAACTTCCATTGATAAACCTTCCTCATTATATGCAGTCAAGTATCCTTGGAACTCCTTCATGTCTTTGATTGGCTCATATGTTTTTACATAAATATATTTACCAACTGCTTTTTCGAAGTCTGCTTCCTTTTTCAGTGGTCGCTCAGCTCCAGGCGAAGACACTTCTAAGTAATAGTTTTGCTCAATGAAATCATTTTCATCCAATAGTAAGCTTAAACGCTCACTTACTTGTACACATTGATCAATATCAATTCCGCCTTGTGGTGTATCAACATAAACTCGTAGGAACCAGTTGCGACCTTCTTTCACAAACTCGACATCTACAAGCTCTAAGTTTAACTCTGTTGTAATGGGCGTTACTAGTTCTTCAATAATTGATGTAACCTTGCTCATCGTATCCTCCTTACGCCACTGTTTTTTCATTAGTGAGACACAACTCAACTTTCTTAGGAAGAGCTGCTGTCCTTTCTTAAAACGAACTATCATGTTTAAAGTCAACTATGCGCTAATAAAACACAAATTCCACCAACAAGTGGTGAAATTTGAGGTCTTACAGCTGTTGTTTAACGTGGGAAAATTTGTTTTCGAATCTTAGACAACAGAAAAGAGCGGGAGAAACCCACTCTTTTGCTGCAAACTTATCAACAAATTATTACCATTAGAATAGCATATATTATAAAAGAATGCAAACGAACTCGATTTAAACACGATTTCCTTGCTTAGAATAGCGATAATTGATTTGCATCTGGCATACCTTCTAAACAGCCAAGTTGATCCATGTAATCAATTAACGTTTTCGACACGCGGCCTCGACGTTGTAAATCTTCCTTCGATAAAAACTCTCCTTCTTCTCGGGACGCAACAATTTGTTTTGCTACGTTCGTTCCTAAGCCGGGAATCGCATTAAACGGTGGAATCAACGTATTGCCTTCAATGATAAATTCACTTGCATGTGATCGATACAAATCAACTTTTTGGAAACTCATACCGCGCTCACACATTTCAAGCGCAAGTTCAAGAACAGTCATTAAGTTCTTTTCTTTTGTAGATGCATCTAAACCTTTAATTGCAATTTCATCGATTTTCTGACGAATCATCGCTGAACCTTGTGTCATCGCTATTAAATCAAAATCATCGGCACGCACCGTAAAGTATGCTGCATAATATAGTATTGGATAATGTACTTTAAACCATGCAATACGCACAGCCATTAAAACATAGGCAGCGGCATGCGCCTTCGGGAACATATATTTTATCTTTTTACAAGAATCGATATACCATTCCGGCACTTTTTTAGCGCGCATTTCTATTTCCATTTCTTCCGTTAATCCTTTACCTTTACGCACCGACTCCATAATTTTAAACGCAAACGACGGTTCAAGGTTTTGATAAATTAAATACACCATAATATCGTCACGACAACCGATTACTTCTGATAATACACACGTACCGTTATGAATCAATTCTTGTGCATTGCCTAACCATACATCCGTTCCGTGAGAAAGACCTGAAATTTGAACAAGCTCACTAAATGTAGATGGCTTCGTATCTTCAAGCATTTGACGAACGAATTTCGTACCAAACTCTGGAATACCTAGCGTACCTGTCTTCGTACCGATTTGCTCTTGTGTTACACCTAAAGATTCGGTCGAAGAGAAAATTTTCATTACTTCCGGATCGTCTGTTGGAATTGTTTTTGGATCAATTCCAGATAAATCTTGCAACATACGAATAACGGTCGGATCATCGTGCCCAAGAATATCGAGTTTTAATACATTATCATGGATTGAATGGAAATCAAAGTGCGTCGTTTTCCATTCAGAATCTTGCGCATCGGCTGGATACTGAACCGGTGTAAAATCAAAAACATCCATATAATTTGGGATTACAATAATACCGCCTGGATGTTGACCAGTCGTACGTTTAACACCTGTACATCCTTGTACTAACCGGTCCACTTCCACATTTCGAAACGTCATATTGTTGTCATTTGCATACCCTTTGACATAACCGTACGCTGTTTTTTCTGCAACGGTACCAATCGTTCCTGCACGATAAACATAATCTTCCCCAAACAGTGCTTTCGTATAGTTATGAGCAGTTGGTTGGTATTCACCACTGAAGTTCAGATCAATATCCGGGACTTTATCCCCTTTAAAGCCAAGGAACGTTTCGAACGGAATGTCTTGTCCGTCCTTTTTATATGGTGAGCCACATTCGACACAATCTTTGTTCGGTAAATCGTATCCAGAGGCAACAGAACCATCGGCAATAAACTCGGAGTGCTTACAGTTTGGACAAATATAATGTGGCGGCAATGGATTTACTTCAGTAATCTCCATAAACGTTGCAACAAGCGACGAACCGACCGAACCACGGGAACCTACTAAGTAGCCGTCTGCTAGTGATTTTTTTACGAGCTTCGCCGAGATTAAATAAATTACCCCGAACCCGTGACCTAAAATGGATTTTAATTCTTTCTCAATACGAGCCTTCACAATTTCCGGTAAGTCTTCACCGTAAATTTTATGCGCCATTTCATACGTAAGGTTCGTAACTTCATCATCTGAACCTTCAATTTTAGGCGCATATAAATCATCTTTAATTGGCTTCACGTCACCAATCATACCTGCTATTTTTTGTGTATTAGTCACAACGATTTCTTTTGCTAAATCTGGCCCTAAAAACTCAAATTCCTTCAACATTTCATTCGTTGTACGGAAATGAACTTTCGGTAATGGATTACGATTAAGCGGATTAGCTCCACCCATTGAGCCGATTAAAATTTGACGGAACTTATAATCTGTTTCATCTACATAATGAACATTACCTGTTGCACAAACCGGAATGTTCAACTTCTTCCCTAGTTTCACTAGACGTCGAAGTATATCTTCTAAGTTCCACTCATCATGTACGACACCACCAGCAATTAATGGGGAATAAACCGGCTTCGGATGCACCTCAATATAATCATAGAAGCGCGCTACTTTTTCCGCTTCCTCGGGCGTTTTATTCATCATCACTTCAAATAATTCACCATTTGAACAGCCTGAACCGACAATTAATCCTTGGCGCAGTTTTTGTAAATCAGAACGTCGAATACGCGGTACACGGTAAAACGTTTGAGTATGCGCTATCGATACGAGCTTAAATAAATTTTTCAGCCCATCATTATCTACGGCTAAAATCGTACAGTGACTTGGACGAGATTGCTTATAGCCATCTGCCCCACCAACATGCGTATTAAACTCATCATGGTAGGCGATCCCTAAATCATATGCTTGCTTTAATAAATGCAATAATAATTCTCCAGTTGCCTCTGTATCATAAATTGCTCGGTGATGTTGAGAGAGTTCAATATTATATTTTTTCGTTAATGCTTTTAAGTTATGCGCTTTTTGCCCTGGATTGACAAGACGAGACAGCTCTACTGTATCGATTGCTGGATGCTCAATTCCCTCGATACCCGCTTTTTTATATGCTACATATAAGAAACCAAGGTCAAATGATGCATTATGAGCGACAACAATGGCATCGCCAATAAATTCATAAAACTCTCGGATGACTTGTTCGATATCAGGTTGACCAACGAGCATATCATCTGTAATGTGTGTCAGTTCAATAATTTTCGCTGTAAGTGGTCTATGTGGATTCGAGAATCGTTCGAATCGCTCGATTACTTGTCCATTTTTAATTTTAACTGCAGCTAATTCAATAATCGTATCGTAAACGTTCGAGAAACCAGTTGTCTCAACGTCAAATACAACAAATGTCGCATCTTCTAGTTGGATATGTTGCTCCGCGTATGCAATCGGTGCACCGTCATCAACAAGGTTTGCTTCTAATCCATAAATAACTTTAATGCCATTCTTTTTCCCTGCTGAATAGGCATCAGGGAATGACTGTACGACCGCATGATCCGTTACAGCAACAGCAGGATGCCCCCATTTAGCTGCTTGTTCAATTAAGCGATCAACTGATGTGACGGCATCCATTTGGCTCATTGGCGTATGCATATGCAATTCTACGCGCTTTTCACCCTCTGGTGCTGTGTCTTGACGTGAGTCTCTTTTGATTTCATTAATATCACGTGCCATCATCACCATATCACGCGCAAAATTATCCCACTGAACAGATCCACGTACGCGTACCCACATACCTTTCTTCAACTGTTCCATCATCGGTACATCGTCATCGCCGCGCGAGAACATTTTAATAAGTAGTGAGTCCGTATAGTCCGTTACTTTAAACTCAAGCAATGCGCGACCACTCTTTAAAATTTTAATTTCTGTTGCAAAGACGTAACCTTCTAAAATGATTGAACTTTCTTCTTCTACAATAGAACGAATTTCAGATACATCTGGATTTTTAATGACACCGCCAAGTTGGAACGGTCGACCTTGAACAGCTGCTGTTGGATTTGCAGCTTTCTCCTTTTCACGACGTTGGAAATCTTCAAGCGCCTGCTGTGAAAGACGTTCCTCTTCCTTTCTGCGCTCCTCGTAAAACGCTTCTTGCATAGCGATCATTTCCTCACTTGGATCGACTAGTTGAAAATCAATCGGCATATTGGGAAAACCGAATGATTTAAATGTCTCTGTGATACGTGTTGCATATTTAGATTTTAATTGCATGAGCTGAATATCTTGCTCTACGTTAGCTACAATTTTATTGCCTGTCCAAATTGGTATTTGCTTTGCTAGTTGCCCGCGCAACGGTGGAGACATATCATCAATAGCCTCAATAACAGCTAACCAATAGTCATGAATCAGCTGTTCTGTTACTTGTGGTACGCGCGCCTCAATGGATAATGAAACTTGCGCGATATGTGCAAACTTTTCAACCATTCGTAAGCGCGTGAGTTGATACATTTGATAAGGCAAAATATGCTCAAGCGTAATGTCAAATTGCCAAACACGCTTTTTTTTGTGGACGGTCATACGCGATAATTCACCACGTTCGAAAAACGACATATACACATCATCGGTCAATTCAAGCTGTTGAATTAAATATTGAAAACGCTCCGTAGCTTGTTGTGTCACGATTTCACCCTCCTTATTTTGAAAAAGAAAGGAAAGCGTACATATTGACGCTTCCCCTTTCCATAATTATACGTTTGTACGGAAAAATTCGTTAAGGCGATCAATTACTTCTTCTTTCGCCCATTCAAATGTTTCACCTGATTCGCGGAATTTCACTTCTACTAAGCCTTCTGCCGCTTTTTTACCAACCGTTACACGCACCGGTAGACCGATTAAATCTGCATCAGCAAATTTAACACCTGCACGCTCTGCACGGTCATCATATAGTACATCATAGCGATATGACTTCAATAAACCATATAATTCATCTGCAAGTTGTACTTGTGCTTCATCTTTTGTATTAACTGGCACTAAATGTACATCGTATGGAGCTAATTGTTTTGGCCATATGAAACCTTTTTCGTCCTGGAATTGCTCCGCTACTGCTGCCAGGATACGAGAAACACCAATACCATAGCATCCCATGATGAATGGTTGTGTTTTACCTTGCTCATCTAAATATAGTGCATTCATTTTTTCAGAGTAAGTTGTACCTAGTTTGAAAATATGGCCTACTTCAATACCTTCAGCAAATTTGATAACGCCTTGTCCGTCTGGCGATGGATCCCCAACTTGGATAAAGCGGATATCTACATACGTGTTAATCGCAAAGTCACGCTCTGGATTCACATTCATATAATGGAAGCCATCTTCATTTGCACCAGCTACACCGTTGCGAATCGATTTGATTGCATTATCCGCAATGACTTTCACGTTTATTGGTAATTTAACAGGACCGATTGAGCCTACTGTACAACCTAGTAATTCTTTAATTTCTGCTTCCTCTGCAAGTTCAACTGAATCAGCCTCTAAAGCATTTTTCAATTTAATATCGTTAATTTCATGATCGCCACGAGCAAGTACAACAACAAGCTCTCCATCAATTTTGAATACTAATGATTTAATACAGTTTGATGCAGGTACGTTTAAGAATTTTGATACTTCTTCAATCGTCTTCACATCTGGTGTTGCTACTTTTTCAAGTTCAAGCATTTCTTCTTTAGATAGCTTGTAATCCACTACGACTTCAGCCATTTCGATATTTGCTGCGTAATCTGAAGAATCAGAGTAAGCAATTGTATCTTCACCGATATCAGAAAGTACCATGAACTCATGTGTACCTTTACCACCGATTGAACCAGCATCTGCTATTACAGCACGGAAGTTTAAGCCAAGACGCGTAAAAATATTTGAATATGCACGGTACATATCTTCATATGTAGCATCTAAGCTTTCACGTGAAGCATGGAACGAATACGCATCCTTCATGATGAACTCACGGCCACGTAATAAACCAAAGCGTGGACGTTTTTCATCGCGGAACTTCGTTTGAATTTGATAAAGCGTTAACGGTAATTTTTTGTATGATTTGATTTCATCACGTACTAATGTTGTGATGACCTCTTCATGTGTTGGCCCTAACGCAAAATCACGGTTATGGCGATCTTTAAAACGCATTAATTCTGGACCGTATTTTTCCCAACGGCCCGATTCTTGCCATAGCTCTGCAGACTGCATCGCTGGCATAAGTAGCTCTTGTGCGTTAATCGCTTCTAACTCCTCGCGAATAACTTGCTCAATTTTAAATAACACTTTGCGCGCAAGTGGCAAGTACGAATAAATACCCGATGCATTTTGACGAATAAATCCAGCACGTAGCAGTACTTGATGCGATTTTACTTCAGCATCTGATGGTACTTCACGTAGTGTTGGAATGAAAGTTAAACTTTGTTTCATAAAGTTGTTCCACCTTTTAAATTAGAAATATAACATAAGCATAATCAAATTTAGCTTTGAGCGCTACTGTAAATCACAGAAAACGCCCAAAGCCAGAATAAAAATAGTATTCATTCAATCATTAGAAGAAAAATTTTTGAATATCGTTCCATGTAACGACAACCATTAAAATCATTAAAAGAACAATTCCTACAAAGTGAATAAGTCCTTCTTTTTCACGATTAATCGGCTTGCCACGCAGCGCTTCAAAACCGAAGAATAATAAACGCCCACCATCAAGTGCTGGTAACGGTAGTAAATTCATAATCCCTAAGTTAATACTTAAAACCGCTGCCCAGTTCATTAAATTGAATACGCCAAACTTCGCAACTTCTTCAGTAGCCTTATAAATCCCTACAGGACCTGATAAATCATCTAATGAGAATTGTCCTGTTACGAGCTTGCCTAACATTTTAACAATTGTTACAGTCCATGTATACGTATCCTCTGCTGCATTACCGAATGCTTGAAGTGGTGCTTTTTCAAAAGGTGTTTGATACATTACACCTATTTGGCCGTATTTATTGCCATCTTCATCCTCTACCGTTTTAGGCGTTATATTTAACGCTACTGATTGTCCATCACGTTCTACGACAAATGCTAATGGGCTACCAGGGTTTTCTTGAATTGTACTTGAAAGCTCTTGCCATGTTGTAATGTCTAGACCATTGATTGATTTGACATAGTCGCCATCTTTCATTCCTGCTTCTACTGCAGGCCCTTGATCAGCAACTTCTGTAATAATAGGTTCATACGTTGGAATCCCTTGCAGTAAACCAATCGCTAAGAAAATAAAGAACGCTAAAATAAAATTAAATAATGGACCTGCAAAAATAGCCATTGAACGTTGACCAACTGTTTTTGAATTAAACTGGCGGTCATACGGTGCAATCATTGTTTCGTTGCCATTCTCTACAATTACTGCATTGCGTGATACTTCATAACGAACGATGCGTGGATATTCACTATCATCATCTTCGTCATACCCTTCAATCCATAAGTCCTTATTCAAATCTGCACGCTCTACTTCAAGAAAGACAACATTCGGATGATGATTTTTTTGATTTAAAATAATCTTTTCTACAACATTATCTTCATTTGTGACTAAAGCAACTCGGTAACCTGGTTGTAATTCGATGTTATCTAAATCCTCACCAGCCATACGTACATACCCACCAATTGGCAATAGGCGGATTGTATACAACGTTTCACCTTTTGTCATCCCGAAAATCTTCGGGCCCATTCCGATTGCAAATTCACGTACCATAATGCCTGCACGCTTTGCAAAAATAAAGTGACCTAGCTCATGAAAAAATACGAGCGAGCCAAAAATAATTATAAATGCAATGACTGTTTGCATAAAGTCCCACCTTCACGAGCAAATTATCATACGTTTTTTATTTTACCATGTTTTGTACTATTTTTCTCGTTTCACTGTCTACATGTAAAATCGTCTGTAGATCCGGCAGTAAAATATTGTCGTGTGCATCCATCACACGTTCAATACATTCCTCGATTTGTAAAAACGTAATCTTTTCTTGTAAAAATAGCGCCACAGCTGCCTCATTTGCTGCATTCATGGCAGTTAACACTGTACCACCTATTCGCCCTGCTTCATAAGCGAGCTTCAATGCACGGTAACGCTCAAAATCAACCTCTTGGAAATGAAGCTTGCCAATTTCAGCTAAGTTTAAACGTTTGCCGCCAACTAGTGGCATACGATCTGGATAAGTTAATGCGTATTGAATCGGTACGCGCATATCCGGCGTTCCAAGCTGTGCCATGACGCTTGTATCATGATATTCAACCATCGAGTGAATAATACTTTCACGATGCAATAGCACATCAATTCGGTCATATGGCATATCAAATAGCACGTGTGCTTCAATTACTTCTAAACCTTTATTCATCATTGTTGCAGAATCGATTGTAATTTTCGCGCCCATGGACCAGTTTGGATGATTTAGAGCATCTTTTACTGTTACACCTTCAAGCTCTGCACGTGTTTTATCACGGAACGAGCCACCTGAAGCAGTTAAAATTAAGCGTTCAATTGCTTTTGGATTTTCTCCGTTCATCGACTGATAAAGAGCTGAGTGTTCACTATCTACTGGTAAAATAGGTGCGTTATATTTTCTCGCCTCTGCCATTACTAAGTGACCTGCCGTGACAAGCGTCTCTTTATTAGCAATTGCAATCGCTTTTCCCATACGAAT
>Ga0233368_1000026_pt1 | contig 12976 bp, 9 predicted proteins | sample ElkDunMinimDraft_25_FD_180681 | JGI IMG/M metagenome (GOLD analysis project Ga0233368, IMG submission 180681) | Fecal eukaryotic communites from dung pellets of Tule Elk in California, USA - Elk Dung D1 | ecosystem: Host-associated > Mammals > Digestive system > Large intestine > Fecal | place...
GAGGCAGTTGGAGTTCTGAATAGTCTTGAAATTATGCAAGGAAAACCTGATCAATCATTCGACCCAAATGGTAATTTAACACGTGCGCAAATGGCTAAAATTTTAAAGCGTACATTAAATGAAGCTGGATTTATGTAAAACGAGGATGCCCATTTTATATGGGCACCTCCTTCATTTTTGTTATTTAATGAAAGGTTTTATTGTGTTCAATAAGTGTTTTCATTAACTAGTAAAAAGAGGGATGAACGATGAAGCGATTTATTAACAATAAAAAAAGTCTCAAAATAATTTTAAATATGTTGCTTGTAATACTTTTGCTTACGTCTATTACGTTTGCAAGTGTAACACATAATAATATAGACCCTGATTTTTCATTAGAAGAACTATCTAATGAATACTCAACCGTTTATTTAGCTAAAGATACGAATAGACAGCAAACAGGAGAAAAAACTACGCAAGAAAAAGATGAACAACAAATAGATCAATACGAAGAACAACCAATAGATGAGCAGGCACAAAGTACACAAGATCAACAATCACAACAATTGACTAAACAAAGTAAGGATAAATCCAATGCGGATGAATCATCGGCTGCGCAGAGTGAAGAGGACAACGAGAAAGAAAGCGAAACAGATATCGAGATTACTGAAAATGCTACTGAAACAAACGAGTTTTTCACAACAACAATTATTGATAATGAAATCGTTACAGTGGCAAATTATTATTTTACAATACAGCATAAAAATCATGAGCTTACAGTAGCGGATTTGCAAGTTTCATTAAATCACACGAACATCAATAATTTTGATGGTGGAGTTAAACTAAAAGAAGGAAGCAATAAGATTACAGTTGATGTTTATTATGAGCAAGAAGACGGACAACAATTTCATGCATCGCGTACATATAACGTTATTTTAAATACGAAAGATATTATTATTTCTACGAATTTACAATATAAATTTGAAACAACGGAGTCCGTTTTGACATTTACAGCAAGTGCAAAACGTAATGGTCAAACGATTCCGATAGAAGTAACAATCAATAAAAGAACTTTAAAGGCACTTGGTGGAACAGTTTACAAGACTGATTTAGATGAAGGGCAAAATGACCTGATTATTCGAGCAATCGATGCAGACGAGCAAGTAGAAAAGGAAATACAAGTTATATACCACAAAGAAAGAACCAATATAACATTATCGACAGATTTAAAAAATCAAAAAGTTACGACCGAAGCGTTTCAGTTTTATGCTAATGCTAAGGCACATGATGAAGTCGTACCTTTACAAGTAGCATTGAATGATACTGCTATTTCTCCTAATGAAGGTGGAGATTATAATGTCACATTAAAAGAGGGAACAAATGTAATTACCCTTGAAGGGGAATATAATGATGAATTATTAATTCGTCAATTCAAAATTTTGTATAAAAACCCGAATGCGGTTGAACAAGAACCCGAAAAAGATCCGAAAGCACCTGTATTAAAAACAGATTTAGTTAATAATGAACGGATTCAGGGGAATATCAAAACCTTTAATGTATGGCCAGTAGATGCAAATGGAAAACGGATTCGAGGCAACAAGGTCGCTGTTACTAGTAATGGGGTAGGTGTGCCATATGTATGGGATGATAGTACAAAAACAAGCTATAAATTAATTTTGCATGAAGGAGAAAACAAAGTAGCTATTCGCGTTTGGGATGACGACGGTCGTTCAACGACTGAAAACTTCATTATACATTCAACTGTCGTCAATGACGGGGATGTTATAGGAAAAGCAACGATTAGTATTGAGGCATCAACAGTTGGTCTAGGCTATTTAATACCGCCTACGACAATTGAAATAAGACAAAATGAAAAAACCTCTTATGTATTAGATCAACTTCTAAGGAACAATGGTTTTTCTTATGATTACACAGGGACATTAGACAAGGGCTTTTATCTAAAATCAATTAATAAAACAAATTTAATGCAAAATGCTAAAATACCAGATGACTTACGAGAGCTAGTGGAAGCATCCTCTACTTATTTTTCTGAACAAGATTATTATATGGACAGTTTAGGGGAATTTGATTTTTCCAACGGTTCAGGCTGGATGTATAGCATAAATGGTGATTATCCAAATTACAGTTTTTCTGATAGCTATTTATTGGATGGAGATGTAGTAAGAATTCGCTTTACGTTACATTATGGTAAAGACATTGGCGGTTACGGTGGTATGGGTGGTGATGCCAGTCAAGATTGGTATAAAGAATGGTAAAAATAATATGGTGAGGTTATAAAAATGGGAAATGAATCACAGCAAGTGTTAGAAGAATTAAAAAGAGTAATTGTAGGGAAAGAAACATTGATTGAGAAAATTTGGATAGCGTTAATCGCGAAAGGGCATATTCTATTAGAAGATATTCCGGGGGTTGGAAAAACAACTTTAGCTGTTGCATTAAGCAAAGTGCTAGGTTTAGATTCTAAAAGAATTCAATTTACACCAGACGTTATTGCGTCAGATGTTGTTGGCTTTACTATGTACGATAAGCAAACGGATAAATTCGTTTATAAAGAGGGGGCAGTCATGTGCAATTTGCTACTAGGTGATGAAATTAATCGTACATCTAGTCGTACACAGGCAGCTTTACTAGAGGCGATGCAGGAGGGGAATGTTACAGTAGATAGCGTAACGTATGAATTGCCAAAACCATTTCATGTTATCGCAACACAAAATCCTTTAGGGGTTCATGGAACACAAGCATTACCACAGGCTCAGCTAGACAGATTTTTAGTGAAACTTAGTATCGGTTATCCCGATTTTGAAAGTCAGGTAGCCCTATTACGTCAACGCCAAGAAGATAATCCTATCAATCATACACGTCAGGTGTTAAATAAAGAAAAGTTAATAGAGCTACAAAATCAAGCTCAATCGATTTATATAGATGAAAGAATCCTTCGTTATGTAACAGAGCTAACTGAAGAAACAAGAAATAGTGAACTACTAGTACAAGGAATAAGTCCACGTGGAGCACTTGCTATTTGTAATATGGCAAAAGCACATGCTTTTGTGAAAGGGAAAGATTTTGTTACGCCAGAAGATGTCATTGCAGTATTTCTAGATACATGTCATCATCGCATAATTTTAAGTACACAAGCTAGAACAGCGCAGTATGAGGAAAGCGATGTATTGTTACAAATTATAGAAAAAACCCCAACACCAGATATGACAGTATATTCAGGGTAAAGAGGAATAAATAATGAAAAGAAGTAGTGGGATTTTAGCTGTATGGTCAGGATTTGGAGTGCTTAATTATTTGTTTTTACCCAATTATTTTGCTGTTTTTTTTCTAATCATTTCTTTTTGCATCATTTCTTATTTAGCGCTAACTATTTTACTGGTCAGGAACAAAGTGACAATCCAGTTGCGTGTACCACAGAAACTTGTGAAAAATGGTCCGAATGAAGGTTATATCTATGTGAAGAATAATACACCGATTTCACTCGGACATGTTGTGTGCTGGATTGAATGGACACATAAGATGAATAATCAGAAGAAAAAGGAAAAATTAGTTTTTTCAGTTTCGAGATATAGCGAGGAAAAACTACCAATAGAGCTTCCAGCTAGGTATTGTGGGTCAATGCAAGTGGAAATAAAGCAATTTCGTATATACGATGCGTTCGCATTGTTTTATACAGAGCTTAAAACGATGATGCGTGAAACATATAATATTTTGCCAGTCGGCTTTTTGTCGACCGTTCATATAAATGCTCAAGGACTAACATCTTCTTTAAATGTGCTGAACGATAAAAGTGCAATTGACGGAGTAGAAATAGCAGATTTTAAATTGTATGAGTACGGAGATAATATTAAAAATATCCATTGGAAACTGTCAAGTAAAATGGACGAGCTCATTATTAAGCAGATGGAGCAAAATATGCAAGAGAAGATACTTGTCTTCTTTTCTTTACAAGAAGCACAGAGTTCTATCGAACAATACGATAGTATGCTTGAAGCACTTAGCGCAGTAATCCAATCTTTTTTAAAACAAGAAAAAACAATTGAATTTGTTTGGCTAGAAAAGGATGAGCAATGTTATTCGATACATACGGAAACTGAATTTTTAGCGTGTTTAACAGATTTAATGAATAAGGAAAGTTCAACTATTATAAATACTCAAACATTTCTGCAACAGTATTATTCATTTTACACACATATTATTTGCATTGTTGATGCGGAGGTACCTGTATTCCCGATGGAAAATATACGATTTATACAGTACGGAGAAACAAGTGGTGCAAGCTTAAATAATGTGTTATTTACTCGTGATAACATGCATCGTCAACTAGGCGAACTATATTTATAAATGAAGGGGAAAAGTAAAGTGACATCTTTAAAAAAACATATAGATATCGTACTTGCATGTGGCTTTTATAGTGTCACGGTTCTTGTCCTACTATCTATGCTGAATTTGCAAGTAACTAGTTTTTTGGCATGCAGCTTAGGGGTTATATGGATTATTGGAAAAAGATTTCTTAAAAAGCCCCTTTTTTTAGAAATAATTACTTTACTAACGTTAATGTTGGTAATCGGTATTTTTCACGAATCCTTATTAGAAGCATCTAGTTTTATCATTCATACTGTACTTGAAAAGATGGCGATGGAACAAAATATTATTATTTCTTCCATATTGAATGAACAGAGCACAAATGTGAAGCAGTGGGCTGAACTCGTTATCGGGATAATAAGTTTACCCATTGCGATGTTCATATCGAAAATGATGATAACTAAACAAGTGAAATGGCTTGTAATAGGGGCATTCTTTATTTGGTTATTGCAGTTATTAACAGGTTGGATAGCAGGATTTTATATGAATGCATTACTATGCTGGATATTGGTTATTACAATTCTATTTAGCTTTCAGTCATGGAAAGTTTTCCTACATAAGAGTACTGTTTTATCAGTCATCATTGGCATAGCTGTAATGATTTCTAATTATACCGACATAACAAACAATTATGAAAGACCGACTTTTTTAGAAAACCTTTCTAGAGGAGTAGAACAAGCTATACTTGACAAGCGGTTTGAAAAGCAACCAAAAAACACTTTGTCAGAAGGGGATTTCCAACGATTAGGGTCACTACAATTAAACGATGATGAAGCATTAAGAGTTGTAATGGAAAATCCACAGCCACTTTACTTAAAAGGCTTTGTGGGATCTACTTATACGAAACATCAGTGGGAGACTTTAGACGGTCAATTAGCTTTTGCAAGTAAGCCACTTTTAGATAGCCTTGCAAATGAACACTTTACACCTTTTAACCAGTTGAATATGGCTGTTGAAGCAGGTCAATTATTAAAAGATAAAGTGTCGAAAGTCAAAATACAAAATACACAAGCGAATAGCCAATATATTTTTACACCATATGAGTTGGCGAGTATACCGAATGAAGTTGCAACTTATAAGGATGAAACAGCAATTCATTCAACTTCTTTATTTGGAAAACGTCAATACGAATTTGAAATAATGCCGATGAATGTCGCTAAATATCCTCAAATTGCAAATGCACTGTATAGCTTAAAAGAGGAGGAACAATTAAATCGTTATGTAGCTCTAGAAAGTCACTATAACGAGTATGTATACAATCATTTTTTACAAATGCCAAATGAAACAAAAGTATTATTGGAAAATCATCTACAAGAGCATAGCTTTTTGTTTAATGAAAGACCATCCTATGAAGTTGCTATAGATACTGTTCGATCATTTGTTGCAACTGAATTAACGTATCGTGAAGATGTAGTAGCAAAAAATCCAACAGCCGATTTTTTAATGTATGTACTTGAATCGTCTCGTGAAGGCTACGCCTCTCATTTTGCGACATTAGCAACAATGGTGTTTCGTTATTATGGGATTCCAGCTAGATATGTAGAGGGGTATTTAATCACGCCAGAAATTATAAAAGACAAAGAGGCTTATAGTGAAATTGTCATTACTAGTAAAAATACGCATGCTTGGCCAGAAATTTATATCGACTTAGTAGGATGGGTACCGGTGGAAGTGACACCTACATATTTAACAACGATGCCAGCAATTGATATGGATCATTACCCAAGTGGGAATGACTTAACACCAAATGCTAAAAATAGTGAAACACCAACACAATCAGAAGGGACAGCTTCTAAAAAAGAAGTTAAAGATGATGAGCAGCATGCGGAACCAGCTAGTGAACAATATGAGCGTAGTTTAAATGGGTGGCTTTCCCTAGTTCTAGTTATGCTTATCACAATGTTTGCTGTAGTCGTGTTATACATGTTTTATAAAAAATATAAGCAAATACAATTATTTAGGTCACCTAACAATAAAGTAGCCATTACTCAGTTATTTGCTTACACGATGAAAATGCTAGTAAACGATGGAATGAATGAGTTAGGTGGATCAAATTATCAATATAGCAAATATATTTCTAATAAATATGGTGAGCATTATTCGGATCTCTTCAATCATGCATTAGCAGTACAGCAACAAGTTTTATATAGCCAACATGATCCAACAAATGAACAAAAAGAGATAATGTTGCGTTTTAAAAATGAAATGAAGCAATCTATTGCAAATCAAAAATCATACTTGATAAGAAAAATCTATTTATTTATTCGCTAGAAAAGAGAGAACTATTATTATGAATAATAAAATATATCTAGTTTGTTTATTGCTCTTCTGTTACTGTTTTTCTCCTTTACAAGCATTAGCCTCAGATGAAACAGAAGAGCTTAAGCAGGTAATGGAAGATATTATAGAATGGAAAAAGTCTAGTATTGGTACCACAAGTGAATCCAATCTTTTTAATAATAGCTTTTTAAAAAATGCTGGCGATACAATGGGTGATTGGTATCCTATTGCAATGGGGCGGCTTGGCTATTCGGATGATTACGCAGCGTATTTAGCTGTCATAGAGGATGTTGTAGAAAAGCGTTATCGAACATCTGACAAATTGAGTGATACTAAATCTACTGAATGGCACCGAATTTCATTAGCTATCCTTTCAGTAGGAGGAGATCCAACACAGATTGGAATAGATCAGTCAGGCAATACAATTAATTTAATTCAGGATGGTACGTATAATCGTGGTAAAACAGTTTCCCTTGGTGCACAAGGGATTAATGGATGGGTATGGGGGTTAATTACGCTTGATAGTATGCGCTACATGATACCACAAGATTCTTATTATTCTCGCGATGCTATTATTAAAGAAATTTTATGTCTGCAATTAGCAGATGGAGGATTCTCTTTTTATCAGGATGTAGCAGATGCAGATATAACGGCAATGACTTTACAGGCATTAGCCCCATACTATAATAGTGAGCAAGTTTATCGTTATACACAACAGGCCACAGGTAAAGAGACGATAAAAACGGTTCGCCAAGTTGTAGATGAAGCATTAGAAACGCTATCTTCCTTACAAACAGCTAAGGGAGATTTTAAAAGCTGGGATACAGAAAATGCTGAAAGTACAGCACAAGTACTTGTAGCACTAACTGCACTAGGTATAGATCCATTGACAGATACACGCTTTATAAAAAATGGTAAAAATATTTTAGATGGATTATATCAGTACAAAATGAATGATGGTGGGTTTATTCATGCTAAAAAATATAATCCAGAAAACCCCACATCACTGCCTGATGAATCTAACTCTATGGCAAGTGAACAAGTGCTAGTTGCACTGGCGTCTTTATATCGCTATCAAAATGGTTATCGAAGCTTATATGATTTCCGCCAAGAACAACCAGAGAATATAAAAAAGCAAATTCAACTATTAAATGATTCAATTAAAGCTTTGCCAAAAGAACCAACTACAAATCAAGTAGAGGAGTTATTTGAGCAGTATTTAGCAATACCTATAACAGAACGTTCATATGTTTATGCATATGTAAAGCTTGCAGAAGCAATGGAGAAGTTATCTATCGAAAATACTTCAGAACCTCTCGCTAAAAATATGGGGGAAATCATTCATGGAAGCGGTACAGTGACTGCATTATTTGATGCCTCTACGATTGAAAAAGAGATCATATTTACAATTGAAGATGTAGAAAAGGTGAAATCTTTACCAAGTTTTGCGACAACTGAACATTATGTGGAGGTTACTAAGCTTTTGCAAAAATTAGAGAGAGCAGAGAACTTAAAGGATTATGAGGATTTACTACAATTGCTCCAACAAAAAAAGCACGAAATTGAAGAGATAGAAGAGGAAATTCAAGCGTTGAATGAAAAGATTTTAGAAGAATTATATCCATTTAGTGAACTTTCGTTAAAAGATAAAGAAAGTGTTGAGCAAATCGTTGCTCGTTTTAATAACTTGAGTGAATACGATCAACAAAAGATTTTAAGTGCTGAAGATGTAAAAAAATCGAAAACGCAAATTGCCAATTTATATCGTGCAAGCATCATCTCTATTGTATTAGGGGGATTTGTTGTATGTGCAATTATATTTGTAATGGTTCGTGTTAGAAAGCGACGGGCACAGAAGAGGAATACAGAGGAATGGTTTGATGAATAGGAGGCAGAGACTGTGAGAAAAGATTTACTCATACTGAGCTTTGTTATATTAATCATAGCTGTTCTGTTTTCCGGAACAAAAATTCAATCAGTAGATGAGTACTATTTAACACATATTGATGAAATTACGCCTGACTCTGAAACCGTATATATTAGTATTCGCAGCGATACCCTTCTCAATAATATGGAGAAATTAAAATCAGAATTACATGTGTATGTACCAACAGACGGTGTAATTTTACCTGAGTCTGAATACGTATTGCGCCCTGGCGATACAGTATTTGATATTTTACATCGAGCAGTGAGACATAATCGTATTCAGATGGAATTTCAAGGAGCAGATAAAAATATTTATAGCAGTGTTTACATTCAAGGCATTCAATATTTGTATGAGTTTTCTGCAGGTCCCTTAAGCGGATGGATGTATGAAGTAAATGGAGTCTTCCCTAATTACGGGGTAAGTAAATACAAGTTGAAAGACGGAGATCATATAACTTTTCATTACACGGTGAATTTAGGGAAAGATTTAGGTCATTCTTTTTAAAAGTAGAAAATAAGGTGATGTATTTGAAAGGTTTTGCAATGTTTCATCCAATGGTACTATTTTTTTATTTCTTACTGGTATTTGTCATTTTATTGTCGACATTGAATCCAGTTTTACTAGGAGTATTTTTTGTGAGTGGTGTTATGTTATTTAGTTTGTTACATACTTTCCGAAAAACATTATCCGAGTTATTTTTTTATTTATTTGTTTGGTTATTAGTAACACTGGCCATTCCGTTATTTCACCATAATGGAATGACAATATTATTTTTTCTAAATGATAATCCTATGACATTAGAGTCCATGTTTTTAGGAATGGCTATAGGTTTTCTAATCATATCGTTTGCTTTTTGGTGTAAAAATTATAGTTTGTATATAACATCTGATAAAATTCTTTATTTATTGGGCACTATACAGCCGCAATTAGCAATTTGGTATACCTTGCTGTTACGTTTTATTCCGCAATGTAAGCGTAATTTTCGAGATATTCAAAGTACTCAAAAAACAGTAGGTTTCTATGCAACAAGTAGTTTATTTGAACGTCTTTTTGGTTTTGTGAAAATAATAAAGGTTGCCTTTCTATTATCGGTAGAACAAACATTTAGTCAAATAGATTCTATGAAGGCAAGAGGATACGGTTTACAAAAACGTACGCATTTCTCAATATATAAATTTTATATATGGGATTGTGTATGCCTTGTTTGGCTAATAGTAATCGGCATATTATTTTTATTGAATTTTAAGGAACTAGATTTTTATTATGAGCCAAGTTTAAAAGCACTGACATTAACAAAAGAGATGAGCTTGCTTTACGGCATTTTACTAAGTATTGGGCTTTTACCTGCTATGATTGAAATAAAGGAGCTAGTAAAGTGGAAATTTTTAAAGTCGAAAATGTAAATTTTACGTTTGCAGAATCATCTAAGAGAGCGTTAAATGCTGTTTCTTTTACAATTCAACAAGGTTCATTTGCGGTTTTATTTGGTGCTTCTGGTTCAGGGAAAACGACATTATTACAGCTCTTAAAGCGTGAGCTAACACCAAATGGTAAAAGGGATGGCGAGATTTTTTATAAGGGAGAATTGCTAGAGGATATAGATGCTAAGACGTTAGTAAGTGAAATTGGTTTTGTGATGCAAAAACCTGATGATCAAATTGTTATGGATACGGTTTGGCATGAACTAGCATTTGGCTTAGAAAATATGGGCCTCAGTAATGCACAAATTCGTAAAAAAATAGCTGAGATGACGAGCTATTTCGGGATGGGTGATTGGTTTCATAAAAAAATATCAGAGCTATCAGGGGGACAAAAGCAGTTACTTAATTTAGCGAGTATTCTTATTATGCAACCGAAAGTACTAATTTTAGATGAGCCAACTTCACAGTTAGATCCAATTGCTGCAACAGAATTTATGCAAACCTTACATCGGTTACATGAAGATACAGGGGTTACAATTATTCTCGTTGAACATCGACTCGAAGATGTATTTCAATTTGCAAGCGATATTATGCTTATTGAAAATGGGTCAATAATTGCACAAGGTTCACCACGGATAATTGGACAAATAGTAAAAAAAATAAATGAGCATCATATAATGCTCGAAGCTTTACCAACAGCAACTCGTATTTATTATGGACTTTCTACTTTTACTAATGAAAGCCCAATAACGATTCGTGAAGGTATGGAGTTTATCGGTAATTATAAAAATGAAATTCAAGAATTGCCTAGAAATATCATTGAGCAAAAAATAGATAAACCAATTTTAGCAATGAAAGATTGCTGGTTTCGCTATGGCCGTGACTTTCCGGATATTGTTAAAGGGGTTTCGCTAAAGATTCAAAAAGGTGAAATCTTTTGTATTTTAGGAGGCAATGGGGCAGGGAAAACAACATTATTAAAACTGTTAGCAGGACAGTGTAAACCATATAAAGGATATGTATTGTTACACGATAAAAAAATGAAAAAGTACAGTATGGAGCAACTCTATAAAAAAAATATAGCTTTGTTACCTCAAAACCCTAAAACATTATTTTTGCAGTCGACGATTCGAGAAGATTATGAGGTAACTGCTAAACTTATAGGCTTCGATAAAATGGAGGCATCCTTACAAATCGAACGTGTGATGAAAATGCTACATATAGAATCACTAATGGATATGCATCCTCATAGTGTAAGCGGTGGCGAACTCCAAAAGATAGCGATTGGGAAATTATTGCTTCTTCAGCCCAAAATCCTATTATTAGATGAGCCTACGAAGGGCATTGATGTTTTTGCTAAAAAACAATTGCAACAACTATTGCAACAATTACGTGCTCAAGGAATGACAATCATTATTGTTACACACGATATGGACTTTGCTGCAGAAATAGCAGATTGCTGTGGATTGTATTTTGATGGAGAGGTTTTAGCAATTGATGTTCCAAAGTCATTTTTTGCCCAAAATAATTATTATACAACTGCAGCAAATAAAATTGCACGACAACTTTATCCGAATGCCGTCACTTGTGAAGATGTCATTGAGCTATGTATAGCAAATGGTTTAGATAAGAAATGAAAGAATAAAGTTAATGATTGAAGTTGTACAATGTTTCAATGATACAAACTAGTAGTAATAGAATAAGAAGGTTGATTATTATCGATACTGGATTTCGCGGACTCCATCCCTTAGTACAATTAATTTATTATACTTGCATGGCAATTTTAATTATGCTTTATAACCATCCATATTTTTTAATTATCTGTTGTTTCGTATTAATTATAGTGAATATAATGCTAGACAGTTGGGTCAAATTACTTAAATGGATGAAATCCATCTTGTTTTTAGGAGGAGGCATAATTTTGCTAAACACATTCTTAGTGACGAAAGGGGAGACAGTTTTATGGATCATAGGAGGGAGAGCCATTATGCTGGAACCTCTTTTGTTTAGTTTTATAACAATGCTTATGCTAATGGCTATATTGCTACTTTTTGTCGCATTTAATAACACATTGAATGGACAAAAATTTTTATATATTTTTTCTTCATTTTTTCAACGGACAGCGTTTTTTACAATGCTTGCAATGCGCTTTGTCCCGCTATTAAAAATGAGATTACATGAAATTTCTGATGTGCAACGAGTAAAAGGTTTGTCTATTTCTCATGGATCAATAAAAGAACGAGCACAGAGTGGGATGTTATTTCTGCAAGTTTTATTAACTTGGTCACTTACTGATGCGATTGACACTGCAGATGCAATGAAGGCGAGAGGATATGGTACTGGTGAAATAAGTAAATATAAACCGTACCGTTTCATTTGGAAGCATGAAGGCATTATTATAGGAACAATTGTAAGTCTTTTTGGAATATGTATAGTAGGCTTATTACTCGGTTACGGCCGATTAGAAATCTATCCGAAGTATAATATGCCACCATTGACGCTAGTAGACGCACTATTATTATTCTGTATAACAATCATTAGTGCATTTCCATTGATTATTGAAGGGAGGGAGGCGTTGAAGTGGCATTATTTAAAGTAAATCAATTATCATTCTGCTATCCAGGGGAACAACCGTTATTAAAAGATATTTCTTTTACAATTGAAGAGGGGGATTTTGTTGTACTATGTGGACCGAGTGGCTGTGGAAAGTCTACACTACTACGGTTGTTTATCCAACCAATAGCTCCCATTGGAGAATTAACAGGTGATATTTATTATAAGGGACAGGAACTTTCACAGTGGGAGAGCCGAACATTGCTTGAAGAAATCGGCTTTGTAATGCAAAACCCAGACAATCAAATTGTAATGGATGAAGTGATGAAAGAAATCGTCTTTGCACTTGAAAATCTAGGATATTCTACATTTGAAATGCGTAAACGTGTTGCGGAAATGGTGCATTTTTTTGGTATCGAGCATTTATTAC
>Ga0233368_1000030_pt1 | contig 12492 bp, 12 predicted proteins | sample ElkDunMinimDraft_25_FD_180681 | JGI IMG/M metagenome (GOLD analysis project Ga0233368, IMG submission 180681) | Fecal eukaryotic communites from dung pellets of Tule Elk in California, USA - Elk Dung D1 | ecosystem: Host-associated > Mammals > Digestive system > Large intestine > Fecal | place...
CCAACAAGAGCCGTTCCGATTCTTACAAACGTCGCTCCTTCCTCTACGGCAATTTCATAGTCATTTGACATCCCCATCGAAAGTTCCGTACAAGGTATATTCGCTAGTTGTAAGGCAACAACTTCCTGTTGAAGCTTTTTTAGTTCACGAAATACATTGCGGATTACCATTTCATCTTCAGTGTTTGGAGCCATTGTCATTAACCCGATAACTTCGATTTTTGTATAGACGGCTAGTTGTTTAACAAACGAAATTACTTCATCTTTTGTTAATCCATGCTTTGATTCCTCGCCTGATACATTCGCTTGAACAAAGCATTTTACCTTCTTTTCAGCACGTTTCTCTATTTCATCCGCTAAGCTAATTCGATCTAATGAATGTAAATAATCAATGTTATTAATCACTTGCTTTACTTTACGTGTTTGAAGTGAACCGATATAATGCCACTGAGCGCTCGTTTTAATATGTTCGAGCTTCGTATGTAATCCTTCTGGGCGATTTTCCCCTAGATGTACAAGGCCCGCTTCAATTGCTTCTTGTGTCCGCGCTACGTCTACTTCCTTCGTTACTGCAACAATGTTTACTTGCTGTGACACATGTGCTCTTTTTTGTGCTTGATTTATTTTTTCTTGGATTTGCTCTAAATTATGAACGATTTTCGTCACTTTTTCCCCAACTTTACAACATTAGTTTTCCTTATTGTATCAAGCAAATAGTGATTTATCAATGAATAGCGCGACCTATCCTGAAACTGTTTTTACTAAAATAACATCCTTGCCAACTATGAGAATATCACTAACTGCTATTTTCTTTACATTTTCTTCTCCTTGAACAACTTGATAGAACTTTCTTGGTTGTGCTACAAAAAAATACTCAATATGCCCGCTTTTTTCATTTACTTCTGCATCCACAATATACCCAATAAATTTGCCACTTCCCGCCTCAATCATCTCCTTTTGCTGCACCATTGAAAATTTCATCATGCGCTTTCACTCCTTTACAAGAAAAGCGCACATGCATGTGCGCTCTACTCAATTTTATAGTCTTTTTGCATTAACGTAATTGCACTTTTTTCCAAACGCGATATTTGTGCTTGTGAAATACCTAACGTTTTAGCAATTTCCGTTTGTGTTTCACCATAATAAAATCGCTTTGCCACAATTAACTGCTGACGTTCATCCAATTTTTGCATACTCTCTTTAACAGATACATAAGCAACCCATTGATCTTCTGACACGTCACCTTTCAACTGGTCCAGCATATAGACTGGATCACTGCCATCTGCATATATTGGCTCTTGTAATGACATCGGATCCTGTATTGCATCAAGCGCATATAACACATCTTCTTGTTTCATTTCAAGCATATCTGCAATTTGCTGTAATGTAGGCTCATATAAATTCTCAAGTACAAACTGCTCCTTTGCTTGCATTGCTTTATAAGCAATATCTCGCAGCGAACGTGACACCCGTAGTGCATGATGGTCACGTAAATGACGACGAATTTCCCCTACAATCATCGGTACAGCATATGTGGAAAATCGGACATTATGTTTTAAATCAAAATGGTCAATTGCTTTCAATAATCCGATACATCCAACTTGGAATAAATCATCTGCTTGTTCGCCACGATAAGAAAAGCGACCAACAATGCTTAAAACAAGACGTAAATTACACATAACTAATTGTTCACGTACTTCTTCTTCACCAGCTTGCATGCGTTCAAATAAGGCTTTCATTTCTTCGTGCTTTAAAATAGGCAACTTTGATGTATCTACACCACATAGTTCTACCTTCATACGAACCATCTCTTTTCCTCCGAACTGTTTTATCGTTCAGTTTGTCCGTATGTGATTAGACTATGCGCAATTACCTACGCCAATTTCAACCAATTTACGCAATTGGTTCATTTAAATACTCTCGTAAATCTAAAATAATTTTTTTCTCAAGACGCGAAATATATGATTGCGATATGCCTAAATGATCTGCTACTTCCTTTTGTGTCATTTCTGTTCTGCCATTTAAGCCAAAACGACATTCCATAATATATTTTTCACGTGGGTTTAAACAATTAATCGCATGGAACATATGTTGACGCTGTAGTTTACGTTCTACATCATCTGAAATAATATGCTCTTCTGTGCCTAAAATATCAGATAATAACAGCTCATTTCCATCTGCATCGGAATTCAGTGGTTCATCAAGCGACACTTCACTTTTCATACGACTTGTTTTTCTAAGATGCATCAATATCTCGTTCTCGATACAACGTGAAGCATATGTCGCCAATTTTATATTTTTTTCCGTATTAAATGTTTCAATCGCTTTTATTAAGCCAATTGATCCTATACTAATTAAATCTTCAATCGGCGTACCTGTATTATCAAATCGTCTTGCTATATATACGACAAGACGCAAATTACGCTCAATTAATGTATCGCGCGCATGTAAATCCCCATCCATAAATGCTTTGACAACAGATAATTCTTCTTCTCGAGTTAATGGTATCGGCAATGCATCATGTCCTCCTATATAGTATGTTCCTTGGCGTGAAATTTTTCGCCAAATGCGTAAAAAAAGTAAGCGCAGCTTTTGAAGCAATGAGTGTCCCCCTTTATTTATGAGATAGGAAGCATAGACACATGGAGAATAACATCTACTTGTTTCGGAAACTTAGTGTCTTTAGCTGTGAAAACAATATAATGGCTGTAAGATGTTTGCTCACCTATTGTAAGTGTCTCTAAGCGAAAAGCGAGTGCGAGCGTATCGCCTTGCACCGTTTGAATTGGAACTACACGCAGTAATTTTTGTACATCTTTCGAAAACATTTGTAGCTCATACGGCTTATTCTGTTGCCAGCTTGTCAACGCATGTACAAAGTCCGTTGACAATTGATCTTTAACAGCCTGTAACGATACAAAATGAACAGGCATTGCGCTGATTGGCTCAATACATGTATTTCCCGTATCGATAAAAGCTGCCAATATAAATGGTTTTTCTAAAAACTGCATCGTGCATGTCGTATGAAACGTATCTTGTTGAAAGGTCCATCGTAATCGATAACGTCTTACAAGAAAAAAAAGAACGAGTGCGGCAAATGAAACCCAAATAATACGCATGTCATATTTACTGTTAGCATATGATTGAATAGCCGTTAAAAGACCACCAACTACAAGCGTTGCGATAAAGAGTACAAAAGCCTGGCGAAATAACAGTGATTTAAAAGGAAATGCAAGCAATAATACGAGGAAGCTAATGAAAATGCCCAGTATAGACGGAAATAATAGTAGACCAATTAAGCTACTGAGCGCCGCCATTGTCCATAATCGTATCTTTGCTATCCGAACATTAGTGATTGTTTCTGTAAAGGAAAGCAACATATAATTATAAAGCGTGTTCACAACAAGTAGCCATTCCCCAGCCATGCAAAAAAACCTCCTAGCGATACAGTATCACGAGGAGGATGAATATTTTGTCAAAACAGTGAACACGATTCTATAAATCGCTTTACAAAAATAGTAACAATGCGACATTTTCAGACAAAATACTGTCCAGTATGTTTGTAGCTATTTAACTAAAGCACGGTAAAATTCATTTTATCGAATGAATAGTTTAAATGTCCTATGTATTAGAAATTACATATACTCAGAATGATTATCTATTATTTTTCAACTATTCGAAAAATATTTAGCAACTGCATTTATATTACATCAAACACGATAAATTACTTTTGTAAAAAACTTATCTTCACCTAACCAAACTTTAACAACAGTAGAAAAACACGATTTTCCCCCTAAGTTGATATCCATTTCTATATGTACTTCCTCAAAAACTTATAATTTCAAACAAATAGAAAAGCCTACAAGAGTAAACTCTTGTAGACTTTCACATTACTGATTACGGTTACGACGGTTTCTTAAGAACGTCGGAATATCTAATTGATCATCTTGTGACACTTGGCGCACTTGCTCTTGTTGTACAGGCTCTTGTTGTCGAACAGCAGGTTGCACTGGTGGTGCTGTATGACGACCACCAAGTGTCGGACGTGGTGCTTGTACTGGTGCAATATCATCTGAGAATCCAGTTGCAATTACCGTAACAATGATTTCATCGTTTAAGTTTTCATTGATAACCGAACCGAAAATCATATTTACCTCTTCGTCTGAAGCAGATGCCACGATATCTGCCGCTTCTTGTACTTCATAAAGCGATAAATTCATGCCACCTGTAATGTTCATAATTACACCTTTTGCTCCATCGATTGATGTTTCAAGAAGTGGACTTGAAATTGCTTTTTTTGCTGCCTCTGTTGCACGGCTCTCACCAGTTGCAATACCAATTCCCATAAGTGCTGATCCTTTATCAGACATAATTGTTTTTACGTCCGCAAAGTCAAGGTTGATTAAACCTGGTGTTGCAATTAAATCTGAAATCCCTTGTACACCTTGGCGAAGTACATTATCTGCTTCACGGAATGCCTCAAGCATTGGCGTTGATTTATCAACGATTTGAAGTAGTTTATCATTCGGAATAACGATTAGTGTATCAACAGCTTCTTTTAAACTTGAAATTCCACCAACCGCTTGCGACTGACGCTTACGGCCTTCAAATGTGAATGGACGCGTGACAACTCCTACTGTTAATGCGCCTAAATCACGTGAAATTTGAGCGATTACAGGGGCAGCACCTGTACCAGTGCCTCCGCCCATACCAGCCGTTACGAATACCATATCGGCACCACGTAGTACTTCTTCTAATTGCTCACGACTTTCTTCAGCCGCTTTTTTTCCTACTTCTGGATTTGCACCGGCGCCAAGTCCGCGTGTTAATTTCCCTCCAATTTGGAGTTTATATTGAGCTTTGGAATGCTCTAAAGCTTGTGCATCCGTATTTACTGCTATAAAATCAACACCTTGAACGCCATGTTCAATCATTCGGTTAACAGCATTGTTACCGCCACCGCCAACCCCGATTACTTTAATGACTGCGCCTTGGTCATAACTTGTATCAAACTCTAACATTTTGTCTCCTCCTACTTTCTATCTTTATCGTTACTCGAAAAAGTTGTTAAAGAATTTTTTTGCTTTGTCAACAATAGTCGTTTTATTTCTGTTATCGACTTTTTTCTCAGTTGCATTAGATTGTTTTTTAGGAGGAGTTGGTTGAGTGGGTCCAGAAAAATGTTGCATTTCTGAGCTCCTACCATAAAACTCATCATCTGAATGCGCATAACGAATTAATCCTACCGCTGTTGTGAAACTAGGATCTCGAACACCGATATAATCTGGTGTATGGATACGTACACGAAGTTGCATAACTTGACGGGCAGCTTGTCCTATTCCTTCTAGTTGTGCAATACCACCAGATAATACAACTCCTCCCGGTAAATCACGAACACCGAGTCTAGATAATTCATCTAGTACATATTCCAAAATTTCTTCAACACGAGCACCGATAATTTCCGCAATGTAGCGTTGGCTATACTGTTCTGTTGTACTTGTCCCATCTACTTGAACTTCGAATAATTGTTCATCTGATGCATCATCAAAAAATGCATGACCGTATTGTCGCTTAATTTGCTCTGCTTGTTCTGTTGACGTCTCTAGTACAATTGATAAATCTTTCGTAATTTGGTCACCACCCATACCAACTACTCCGGTATGCGTAAGCATTCCATCTTCAAAAACAGCGATTGTTGTTGAACCACCACCTAAATCAATATAGGCAGTGCCTTGATTTCTTTCATCTTCTGTTAAAGCATAATAACCTGCCGCTAAAGGCTGCAAATAAATTTCACGAATTTTTAAACCTGCCCGCTCTACGCATCGTAAAACATTGTGTAACAATGTTTTGGAAGTCGTTATCATCGTTGCATCCACTTCTAAACGAGTGCCTATCATGCCTCGAGGATCTTTGATTTCAGATAGTAAATCAACTGTAAAATTTTTCGGAATTAAATTAACAATTTCTTTTTCTGGCGGTGTTGCCATACTTTGTGCTGATTCTAGCACACGAGATAGATCATCATCTGAGATTTCACGACCGTCACCATTTACAGCAACTACGCCTTTTGCAGGTTGTAATAACGTTTGATTTGCCGGTACACCGAGTACAACCTCTTCAATCGTTAAACCTGTCATTCTTTCGGCTTGTTCTACTGCTTTTTTTATTGACTGTACAGTAGCATCTATATCAACAATTGCGCCTCTACGAATACCATTTGATTTTACGTGTCCGACGCCAATTACGTGTAATTGTTCATTGCTCATTTCTCCTATTAATACTTTAATAGAAGATGAACCAATATCTAGCGAAATGTATATATCATGATGATTCAACTCGCTGCACCTCCTTTGGATACTCCTAATTATAATTCTATTGTAAAAACTGACTAATGTCTAAGTAATTTACTAAATGTAATCAAATTTTAACGCGATTGTGATGAATTTTCACGTTTTTTTACTCTATAATCTTCCCATTTCGCTATTAATATCCTACGAATGACCGCTATATTTTGGAAGAGACGTACACCGAATGCAAAAATAGCTGCTAAATACAAGTCTACTCCAATATGCACCCCTAAAAAGGCCAGCCCCGCTGCGAGTGCAATATTGAAGAAAAACCCTGAGATAAACACTTTATCATCATATACTTGCTGCAACTGTGCACGAATGCCCCCAAACATCGTATCGAGTGCGGCAAGTACAGCAATTGATAAATAGTTTTCATAAACAGTAGGAATTTGAATATCGGTTAAAATGCCTAGTGCTATGCCTAAAATTAATCCTAGTAGTGGTAACCACATACTCTAATCCCCTTTATATTCTGTTAAATAATTGTGACTAATTTCAACATCAGTTGCCTTAATTGTAATAGCAGCTTGTGGTTGTCCCACTTGAAGCATCATATTATCAATAAAAAATTCATCCATAAATGTTGACGCCATCAAATGATTGTATAGTTTGCCCGCTTCTTCTTCTGTTGCTGTAATTACTTTTATTTCAATCGCTGTTTTGCCAAGCGGAACACTACCTACTGTTGTTTTTCCATTAATATCTCGGATAGCGGAAGAATGAATAAGACGCTGACCACCAATTTCAACATAATGTCCTTTATAACGATATATGTCGTTAACAAGCCGAATTAATAAGGATGGTGGAATTTCGTTTATTTCATACCCAAACTCCATTGCTTCTAGCGATGGTGAAATGGTAAGCACTATTCCTGGACCAGTAACTCTTTTTACCCCTGCAACTTCTTTTAATTGACTAACTGTTTGCGCTAAAATGGCTTCAGGATTGTCTAGCTCTTCATCCTCATATTTGCGTACAGTATCCTTAGCTTGTCTAATCTCAGTGAGTAACTGTGAATGACGTTTTTGTTCATCTGATAAGTCTTGACGGATTTCCCAAACATCTACCGTTTCTTGCTTTTCGGGATTTTGAACAGTATTATATTGAACAGCAAGCATAAACCCTATGATAAAAGAAATAATCGTAATATGAATATACATCTTTTTAGTCATATAATACCTCCTACGATTTTCCTTTTATGATAGAAGGCATTAAAATTCGCTCTTTTTTTTCTAATGTAATTACAACATTGTCACTTAACAATTGATCAACTACCCCACCAGCCATTTCTAAAGCAGCCGTTAACGACGCTTGATCGCCTACTGCCTCAATGACAAACGGCGCTGGATATTGATTGCCATCAATCGTAATAACAGGACCATTGCAACTAATGTACGAATTCGTTTTTAAACGCTGACCGTTAATCGCAATCGCCTCTGCACCTGAAATTTTCAACTCATTGATGACGGTAAAAATATGGCTCTCATGGACAATATAATGATTAGGGTTTCCTACACCATTGTATTCATTATCGCGTAATGTAACAGCAATCCCTTTACCTACTGCTGGTAATTCACCTAATAAAATACGTAATTGCTCTGCCTCTTCCACTAGCAATTCATAGTGTTCTTCAGTTGTCGCAAATTCTTTCTCATAGTTGCGGATTGTTTCGTGCAACGTATCTAATTCTTCGGCTAACTCCTTGTTACGCTCTTGCTGTTCAATCAGCTCTTCACGGTACACCTCGCCTTGTTGTACATAAATACTCGAAACCGAACCTGTTTTACGATCATCTTTTGATAAATTATAGGAAAAACCTATAATAAAGCCTGTAATAATACAGACGACTAAAATAATAAAATATTTTCGATTCAAAAGTACGCTTTTTTTACTGTGAGGACTGTTCTTCATCCTCCATCACTTCCTGTTCTCCTCCAGTTGCTTCGATGTTAATAGCTGTGTATTCGTCTGAATAAGGTCGGTAATACGAACCTACTTCAATGTCGATAATGCCTTTTTCAAATTGTTGTTGATTTTCAATTTGTGCAATGATGGAAGGATAATAATTTAACTTGCTAGCAAGCGATGTAATATCAGCTCGCACTTCATACCCATCATTCATAAATAATGTAATCGCATACGGATCGGAAGTTGACGGAGTCGCATTAATTTGCGAAATGAGTGCGAGCACTTCAGGTTTTAACTTCGCTAACTCTTTTAATAATCGTTTGCGTAGCGACTCGTCTTCAAACGCTAAAAAAACCGGTGCATCAATTGGCAATAATTCATTAGATTCCTCAAACATAACACCGTTTTCTAGCATCGGATAAAACGTATTGTCCTTTGCTAAATATGCAACCTTTTGCCATTCTTTTATTTCGATATTAACCGTTGTCAACCATTTCCGAGTTACGCTAACCGATTTCACCCAATCCAGCGATTCAATCTTCCCCTTAATTTCATCACTTTTTACGCTCCACATTGAATCGCCTACTTTAACGCCAGATAATTCCTCATAGTATGTTGCAGCTATTAATTCATCTCCTGAAACGTTTATTGTCTTCACTTCACTATACGGTGACTGGAAATAGAGAAGCATTAACAGTAACAAAAGAAATAAGGTAGTTAAAAATATAAATTTAAAGTTAGTTCTTTTGCGTCGCTTTTCTCGAAAGGTTGGTATACGATCCTCTAAATCGATTACTTTCTCCATGTTGCCTCCCTCTTTTCTTCTGTCGTTGCTCCGAATAAGTAAATGATTCCTACTGTTAGCCATAAAATAATGAGCGATGTACCACCATAGCTAATAAAAGGTAATGTGACGCCTGTTACAGGTAATAATCCGATTACTACGCCTATATTTAACGCTGCCTGTACAGCAATCATTGAAACAAGTGCGCTAATAATATAAAAATGACGTGCGTAAATGGACCGAGTTGCTAATTTATAACCACTATATAAAAAGCACGCAAAAATACATACAACACAAATTCCTCCTATAAAGCCGGTCTCTTCTAACAGGATCGAAAAAATAAAATCATTTTGCGGTTCTGGTAAATATAAGTACTTTTGTCTACTTTTTAAAAAGCCATGTCCAAATAATCCCGCTGGACCTATTGCAAGCAATGATTGTACCGCCTGAAATCCGCTCCCTAATGGGTCTTGCCATGGATCTAAAAACGCTTGAATTCGTGCAAGTCTGTATGGTGCGGATATAATTAATGCAACCAATCCTGCTACACCAAGCATTATACAAAGCACATAAAACTTAATTGGGTAGTTTGCAATAAAAAATAAAATAAAAGCACCTACTATTAAAATAAAGGCAGAACCAAAATCAGGTTGTATCATAATTAGCGCTATCGGTAAGAGTAATACTAGAAAATGCTTTAGTTTTATAATCCGTTCGCCGCGTTTCCACTTAGCAAGTATGATACTTAAATATACGAGTGTTGTAATTTTGGCCAATTCCGCAGGCTGAAATGTTAGAGGACCTAAGCCAATCCAACTTCGCGAGCCGTTCCGCCACACCCCAATCCCAGGAATAAGTACCGCAATTAATAAAAGAATGGAGAGTACATAGAGCAGACGCCACCAGTTTTCATCGAGTAGCCACTTGCTACGACTGACGACCGTAAAGCAAACTAGCGCTAACGCTAAATTAATCATTTGCCTCACGTAAAATGGCGTATCATCTGCATAATGTACTTCACTCCAATAGGCACTCGCTGAATAAATAAAGACAATGCCAATTAAACTCAGTAATAAAGCACTTCCTACAAACAACCGTCTATATAATATCAGCGAAAAAATCCTTTCCTCTACAGTATTAAACTAACTTCATTACGCAATCAATAAACACATCACCGCGAATTTCAAAGCTATCATATTGATCCCAGCTTGCACATGCAGGTGATAGGAGAATGATATCGTCTTGTGCTGAAAGATTTGCCGCATAGACAACTGCATCTTCTACATTTGTTGCTGCCACTGTTTCCTTTACACCGCATGTTTTAGCAAATTCAATAAATCGTAAACCTGTTTCACCAAATGCTACAACTGCTTTTACATTGCCCATTGATTCACGTAATTCTTCAAAAGAGTGACCTCGATCTAATCCACCTGCAAGTAACACAATTGGCTTATTAAATGCTTCAAGGGCACTTTTTGTTGCTAAACAGTTTGTTGCTTTCGAATCATTGTAAATTTTACGCCCTTTCCACTCTCGAACAAATTGAGAGCGGTGACGTACTCCAGCAAATGTTGCTAGCACGTCTTTAATCGCTTCAAGTTCACAACCATGCAATAAGCAAGCTGCAACTGCACATAAAATATTTTCTAAATTATGATTCCCTGGAAGGGCTATTTCATCACGCCCGAGAATTGCTACTCCGTTCCAGTAAATTGTTGACTCATCAGCGCTAATGCCCTCTTCTACACGCCCTTTTGTCGTAAACGGTATTTTCTTCGCTTTTGACTTTTCAGCATATGCTCGTACGATTGCTTGGTCATTATTAAAGATGAAATAGTCTTCCTCCGTCTGATTACGCGTTACGCCAAATTTTGCATTCGCATATTCTTCAAACGTGCCATGATAATCTAAATGCGCATCATATAGATTTGTTAAAATAGCGATACTTGGCCTAAACGTACGTGTCCCCATTAGTTGGAATGATGAAAGCTCTGTTACAATAACATTGTCAGGTGCTGCGTCTTTTGCTACACCACATGCAACCGTACCGATATTCCCTGCAATTAACGGCTTAAGATTGCCCTTCTCAAGCATTTCAAAAATTAATGTCGTTGTCGTCGTTTTACCGTTCGTCCCTGTAATCCCGATAAACGGTGCTTCGCTAACTAAATAAGCAAGCTCCATCTCTGTAATTACCGGTAACTCACGTCGAATCGCATCAGCAATAATTGGATTACTATATGGAATCCCTGGGTTTTTTACGATTAACTCAAATCCTTCATCTAGTAAATCTTCGGGGTGGCGGCCACAAATAACAGTAATCCCTTTCGTTAATAACCCTTGTGCTTCAGGATTGGCATCAAAAGGTTTTGCGTCATTTACTGTCACAAACGCGCCAAGCTCATGTAAAAGCTCAGCCGCTGCAACACCACTTTTCGCTAAACCAAGTACTAATACTTTTTTGTGCTGTAATGCTTTATATTCCATCATAATATCGCCTCCGATAAGACTGCAATAAGTGCCATAACAAGTCCTGTTGACCAAAATACGAGAACAACTTTCCATTCAGACCATCCTGATAATTCAAAATGGTGATGAATAGGGCTCATTTTAAAAATACGTTTTTTACGAAGTTTAAAACTACCTACTTGTAATATAACTGAAAGTGTTTCAATTACGAATACAAGACCAATTAATAAAAGCAATAATTCTTGGTTGACTAATACCGAGATCATCGCTAAAGCCCCACCAAGCGCTAGAGAACCTGTATCCCCCATAAATACTTTCGCAGGGTTAGCATTGAAAATTAAAAAGCCTAGTAAAGCGCCTGTTACAGCGAACGCAAATAACGCAATATCTGCCTGCTCATTAAATAGCGCTAACACACCAAATGCTGCAAAGGCAATCGATGCCGTTCCCGCCACTAGACCGTCTAAACCGTCTGTTAAATTCACTGCATTAGAGAACCCAACAAGCCAGAAAATAAGGAACGCAACATACAACATACCTAAATCTAATTGCCACTCCGTAAACGGAATTGTAATCGCTGTATCGAATGTCCCTAAACGTAGTAATAGGAACGCTGCAATTGCAATAACAATCTGTCCTATTAGTTTTTGTAATGACGTTAAGCCTAAGTTACGTTTTAAAATAACTTTAATTCCGTCATCTAAAAAGCCAATAATGCCAAACCCTATAAAGACTAGCAGTAAAACAACCGTATGCGTTGTAAATACATCTAATAAAAGCCCGCAAACTACCGTTGTTGCAATGATTGAAAGCAAGAAAATAAGCCCGCCCATTGTCGGTGTTCCCGCTTTTTTCATATGAGATTGCGGACCTTCCTCACGAATGCTTTGACCAAACTTTAAACGTCGTAGCATCGGAATGCCAATCGGCGCTAAAATAACGGTCAAAATAAATGATGTAACTAAAATAGTCACCGTTG
>Ga0233368_1000032_pt1 | contig 12318 bp, 14 predicted proteins | sample ElkDunMinimDraft_25_FD_180681 | JGI IMG/M metagenome (GOLD analysis project Ga0233368, IMG submission 180681) | Fecal eukaryotic communites from dung pellets of Tule Elk in California, USA - Elk Dung D1 | ecosystem: Host-associated > Mammals > Digestive system > Large intestine > Fecal | place...
TCAAGTGCACTCCCTCCGCCAATCGCTACAATACCATCACATCTCGAAGTAATGACAAGTTGTAGACAGCTTTGTAAAAAGTCTGTTGTTGGTTCTCCTTTCGGCATTCGATAAAGCGTCACTTCAATATCATGGTCTTTTAGTGCTGCATTCAATTGTTCTAGTTGCAAACCTTTAATTGCACTTGTACTATAAATCATGCATAAATGTTTTATATTACTTTGTTTTGCTACGGTAGGTAGCTGATTGATAGTATACTTCCCGTAAATGATTTGCTTAGTTAAATACATTATTCCCTCCACTACAACATCCCCCTAAATTTTTCTCTCTCTTTTTGTTTTTATACGTAGTGAATATATATCTGGGTGGAAAATACTTGTATAATACTCAATTGGTTCATCGTTTAATCCAGTAATAATTCGCTCAACCGAAAGTACATTGGTGCCTCGTTCAAGCTGTAAATACGTTGCATCTTCGTCTGAAATTTTTTTACACTTAATAATTTGTTCCGCCTCAACTATCACAATATTAAGCTCTTTTTCAATTAGATTGTAAATAGTCGATGTTTCTAAGTCATACTGTTGCAATTGCATACCGATTTTTTTCCCGTAGTAATGCCGTTCAATCGCAATGGGTAATTCATTCGCAGTTCGTAACCGTGCAAGTGTAAATAAAGAATCCTCTTTTAAAATCGGTTTCACCTTTTCACAAGCTGCTATCGTATTCATATAAAGTAGCTTTGCACCAGGCTTCATCCCCATATTTTGCACTGTTTCAGTGAAGCTATGAAGTGCATTTAACCATTCTTGTACCGGCTTTTTAGTCGCAATGAATGTTCCTTTTCCATGTACTTTTTGCAAAATGCCTTCATGAACAAGGTGATTAACAGATTCTCGAATGGTCGATCTACTAACAGAAAATCGTTCCATCAACTCTCTCTCACTCGGAATTTTGTCCTTGTACTTCCCATTATTAATTTCTGATTTAATTAGATCCTTTATTTGAATATGCAGCGGTATTGGATTTTCATAATTTATCAAATTATCTCCCCCTTGGTCCGAACATCATAACGTCCGTACCAGTTTAATGATATGTATGTCCGTTCACTTCAAAAAATGACACTTATAAAAAAAACGATTTCCTACACTTTATGTAAGAAATCGTTTCACTGTATTTAAAATTGTTCTACAAATGCGGCTAATGTGCGGACCATTACACCCGTACCACCTTTTGGACCAAGATCGTGTGGTGCAGTCGCATCTGATGTACCTGCGATATCTAGGTGAATCCATGGTGTATCTTCTGCAAATTCACCAACAAAGCCTCCACCGAAAATCATGTGACCATCACGACCTGGTGAGTTATTTAAATCTGCTAAATCTGATTTACGAATGCGCTTTTTATCTTTTTCTGTTAATGGTAAACGCCATACAAATTCACCTGTTTCAACAGTAGCCTCCATAAAGCTTTCGAAAAACTCTTCGTTATTTGTTAATGCACCTGTTTTATCCATACCTAACGCAACAATAACCCCACCTGTTAAAGTCGCTACATCGATTAAATAATTAGCACCTTGCTGTTTCGCGTACGTCATCGCATCTGCAAGTACTAGGCGACCTTCTGCATCTGTATTTAATACTTCAACTGTTTTACCGCTATACGTTGTAATAACATCGTCTGGTTTGAATGCAGTGCCCGATACCATATTATCAGTTGAACCAATTACAGCGACAACATTACGTTTTGGACGTGTTTCACCAATAATTTTCATTGCACCAAGAACAGCTGCTGCGCCGCCCATGTCACCTTTCATGCCGACCATTGACTCACGGGGCTTTAATGAATAACCGCCTGTATCATACGTTACACCTTTCCCTACAAAACCGACTACATCTTCCCATTTATCTTTCGCCTGATATTTAAGTGTAATCATACGCGGCTCTTCCGATGAACCTTGGTTAACACTTAAAATACCGCCCATACCAAGTTCTTCAAGTTGTGCCTTATCTAAAACTTCTACTTCGAAATCATATTGCTTCGCAAGGTCTACTGCGTAATTTGCTAAATCTGTTGCTGTTAACATATTCGGAGGTAAATTAACTAAGCTACGTGCCTCATTTACCGCCTGTGCATAAATATGCCCTACCTCAAAGCTTGCAGCTACTTCTTCTCCATTTACTTCTGTTACAAATTCTACACGGTCAACGTATGTGTCTTGTTCATTTGATGATGTTTTATAATTTGGTACGGTGTAAAAGCCCATGCCAATACCTTCTGCTGCTAGGAATGCAACGTCCGTTTCTTCAATTGTTGGCGTCGCAAATGACTCTAGCCAAATTGCATAATTATTTACTTTTAATGCTTTTAATTCTTTCCCTACTAAGCCAAACATTTCACGCAAGTTTTCTTCTGTTAATGTTTTGCCTTCTCCTAAACCAACGAATACTACGCGTTTTAGCGTTTCATTTACCGTAGTAACAGGGAACTTCATTAATTTTTTTCGATCCGAGCTAATTTCTCCTGAACGAATCCATTCATCTAATGTACTACCGAAAAACTCACTAAATGCTGACCAGTTTTTCATTTGTTCACGGTGTTTTTGTACACCAATAATAATTGTTTCGACCGTTGCAGATGCAAATGTTTTGTTTTCAGTCCCAATATTCATACTAATAGCCTCCCTAACAGCTTTTTCTCTACTATTATAACCTGATTCCAATTATTTCGGTTAGCGAAGTTCTGGTTTTTCCTCGTATTTCAAAATATGATATGGTAATGTCAATTATTGACGAAAGATAAGTACATGTTGCACTTTTCAAAATAACCTACTTATTTTGAGCATTTTTCGAGATATAAAAAAGCATTGTAACGAATTCGCTACAATGCTTTTTTTAGAACATTCGATATCCTGCTTTACGTAAATAAATCATAACGATCCCTGCAACAATCGCTCCACCGAAGCCGCCTGATAAAATTACAATATCTACAATCTGTAAAGCTTGTAACTTATCTAATAATGCAGGCCACGCATTCCCTGCGTCAAACATATAATCTAGGAAGCTCACTTCATCTACGATAAATATAACTACAACCGGATATACAATAGCCATTAACCACGTCATGCGTAGCAACATGTTCAATAAAAAACCGATACCGAAGAACATAACGAAAAATAGTACGACTGAAATAATTAATTGAACTAACGAAACATTTTCCATCCTATGTAAACCCTCCAATTTCTTCTCATAAGTTTACATGATAAAACAACGGCTTTCAATGTTCCTGTTCAGTTTGTCCGCTCATTGTCACAATGTTTATTTTTTTATAAAAATATTATATTTCGTGTATCCGAAAATTTCTTCTGGCACTATCGTATCAACATCATCTAATAAATGGTTTTTCACATTCGCTTGCGCGTATTCTTTCAGCATCTTGTTGGCAAGCTCATCAACCGCTAATTGTTCAGGCGACATCCAATGGGCTTCTAAAATTTCTCGTTCTTGAATGATGATCGGCTGATTCTCTTGTATTTTATCACAATAAAGAATCGCCATATTATCGCTTATTTCCCCACGAATTACGCCTGACCGAAAGCCAACTAACCCTTTTACAAAGCAGTCAATTCCTGTTTCTTCTTTTACTTCACGTACAACAGCTTCATTAATCGTTTCACCCTCTTGAACAAATCCGGCAGGCAACGACCAACGCCCCTTTAATCCGCTGTAAGATTTCTTCACAACGAGCCATTCCCCTTGAGTATTTTCAACAATTGCACATACTCCTAACCATACTTTCCCACGATCCTTTTTCATCTCTCTATCATCCCTTTACATAAGTTACTATTATTATAACGAGTATTAACGATGAATAAAAACCGTTACTTTTAAAACAAAAAAAATATAGACAAAGTTGATTTTTCAACCTTGTCTATATTAGCGTACATCGTATTACTATTAGATAAATTTGAATTTACCTTTTTTCAGTGTTAAACCAACGCCACCTACTAAGAATAACGCGCGGTCATCTACTACTTTCTTCAGAGCAGACGCTGTTTTACCTGTAAATTGACGACCTAAAGCAGAACCAATTGCATCTTCATGGCCTAGTGAACATACAGCACCTTTGTCATCATATACAAACGTTTCAGTATCTTCATCTTTCATCAGATGTTTAAGGTTTTTCGCGATACATACTGCTTGTTGCATAGCGATTTGAGCAGTTGGTGGGTATGGACGACCTGCCTCTTCATTAAGAAGGAATGCACAGTCACCTACTACGAATACATCATCGAATCCTGGAGCACGCATATCTTTACGTACAGCAATACGAGCACGATTGTTTTCGATACCTGAAGTCTCGATTAATTGGTTACCACGTACACCAGCAGCCCAGATTACAGTACCCGCTTTAATGAACTCGAACTCATCTTCGCCTTTTTTAATTTTAACACCTTCTGGAGTACCTTCTACTACAGGTGTACCAATTGAGAATTCGATACCTTTTTTAGATAATTGTGTTTTTGCATATTCTACAAGTTTTGGATCGAAGCCTGGTAAAATCATTGGTGCAGCTTCTACACATAGTACACGTACTTTTTCTTGTGGAATGTCAAACTCTTTGCAAAGCTCAGGAATACGGTTACCAAGCTCACCTAATAGCTCAATACCAGTAAAACCAGCGCCACCTACAATGATCGTTAGTTTGCTGTCATCTTTTTCTTCGTCTAAAGACCAAGAAGCAAATTGATATTCAATATGCTCGCGAATTTGGCGAGCAGCATTTAAGTTTCCTAATGAAAGTGCATACTCTTTTAAGCCCGGGATTCCGAAAGTTTCACCTTCAAACCCGAGACCAATCACTAAATAATCATATGTGAATTCCCCAGCAGTAGTTTCAACTTTTTTAGTGTTTACATCAAGGTTGTCAACAGTTGCTTGTACAAAACGCACATTATTATTAATAACGCTTGAGATTGGATAACGAGCTTTGTCTGGAGAGATTGTCCCAGCACTTACTTCATGTAACCAAGTTGTTTCGTAGTGGTAATCATTTTTATTAATTAAGATGATTTCCGCCTCATCTGCACTTACTATTTTTTGCAAGTTAACTACTGTTGTTAATCCACCGTATCCCGCACCTAACACTAAAATTGTCGGCCTTTTCACTGAAATCAAAACCCCTTTAATTTTATTGTACTAGCACAAGACAAACAAAAAAGAAGTGCTAATCTATACTTCAGTAGTTCTTTGCGCTAGGTCACTATAGTTATGACATAAACTCTTTACTACTATCTATATTAGACCTTTTAAAGTGTAATTTCAATACATTAATGAGGAGGGACACATTTTCCGGTAATCTATTCCTGAACGCGAAAGAACCATTGTAAATTTAGAAAATAGTATTCATTAGTTTAAATAATACAACTTGCGCTTTTATGCCCAAGTAGATGTCTTTTCTTATATGAATCCCCCATAATAACTTATATTCCCTACTAAAACTAAAAATACCACTATATAATAAGCCGCCTCTCCTCATAGGATGGCGGCTTACTATAATTTAATTCACAATATTATGTTCATATAAGTAGTTATAAGAAATATCGATAAATAAATATTCGTTATTTGGCAATGCCATGCTAAACGTTCGTGTTAATTCACCTGTTTCAATATCTGAATAAGCGGATGAGAGTTCTGCTGTATGTTCTTGACGCATCTTTAATAAGTTTTGCAGGAAGTATGGACGCCAACTCCAGTTTTTCCGTAATGCATCTTCTTCAACTGTCCAACAATCTTGTTTCCATGTTACGTTTGGCGTTGTTTGGAAACCTTCTCCATCACAAATATACAAACGAAATGCATATTCCTGTAATTGTTTGGCAAGTTCCATTACTTTCTCAACTTGGCTGCTTGTCGGTCCAATCTGCTCTACGCTTGATACAATATTTTTCTCTAGCGCTTTTATTTCTTCTAATTTATGTTTAATTAGCTTTTTCTCTGTCGCGATAAATTGCTCGCATTCATCACGGAAACGTGGTTTTAATGTATCGCGAGGAATAAACGATTTCGACGGTCTTTCTAAATAAGCCCCTTTGTAATAACGCGCACCATTTTTCCAACCATGTTGTAATTGGTAAATTGTATCAATTCCACTCACCATAAGGGATGCACCCATTTTTAAAGCTAGCGTGCGTAGTGTCGTAAATACATGATTTTGATTGCCCCATTTATTATAATTAAGCTGACTCACATTAATATTTAACACACTTGGCTCTAGCATTAAAATAGAATCTAGCTGACTATGTGCGCCGATATTAGCAAGTGCTACTTTTACACCATATGTTTTAATGTATTTAACAACATGATGTAAATGGTTTATATCCCCTTTAAATAAATGTTCATTCATTACAAGCGTAATATGTTGTAACTGGTTTTCTGGAATAAGGTCCTTTAATAAAGAAAAATAACTTTCCCCGAAATCAATCATTAATAAATTAGGGTTACATGGAATATATAAATCCATACTTTCAATTTCATGTAGTGCTAATTCAATTGACTGTCGCACGATAAGTTGTTCTACTTCTGCTCGAATATCCTCTGGTGCTTCTTCATTATATGTAAATACTTCTATATCAATTACGACCTCTTTGTCTACGATGCGTCCGATAACTTCATAGGCAACAATGCTATGTTCATCAGCACTATAAACTGGCTCAAATAAAATTTCCATCTGATCTAATTTATCCAAGACATTTAAAACATCCACAAATATCTAGCCCCCTTTATTCACTTATTTTCATCATAAAACAAATTATCGATGAATTCAAAAAGCGGCTCGAATTCATATTAACATTATTGGTTTTATATATATTAAAATACTATAAAACCGTCTGAATAACTAGTATATTCAAACGGTCATCTATTCGATATTATTTTACTCACTTTACTTCATATCCTAGCCGTTCAAGTACTTCATATACAGGTTTAATTTGTACGTATCCTTCTCCAACTACCTCGTTATTAATAAGTACTAATGGGTAGAAAAACTCATCTTCTTGAATTCGATTGGCATAATCGATATCGCGCTCATTCTCAAGTATGTCATCGATATTGATAAAGCGATATGTTACCTCTTGATCTGGGAACTTTCTTGCAATGGCTGCTTGTAACCATTCATATGTATCTTTAGATGAAGGTGCATTTACACAACTCGCACATATAATGTCTGCACCATAAACTTCAATGATTGCTTTTGATTTATTCATTTTTCTTCCCGCCTTTCAATATTTAAGTATTGGATTTTTTAGTTTCTTCACATTATAATGATTTTAGTGAAAGGAGTCGAGTGAAATGACAGATATCGAACAAAGAGAACAAGTACAAGAAGTTTTAGATAAATTACGTCCGTTTTTACTACGCGACGGCGGTGACTGTGAATTAGTAGACATCGAGGACGGCATCGTAAAACTACGCCTTTTAGGTGCATGCGGTAGTTGCCCAAGTTCTACAATTACATTAAAAGCAGGTATTGAGCGTGCTTTATTAGAAGAAGTACCAGGAATTATCGAAGTAGAACAAGTATTCTAAGTAATTATCTTATCTCGGAAATACTTACGCTTTCTACCAAATAAAGTAGCTATTTAAAAAGCGGTCTCAAGCTTGAGATCCGCTTTTTTTTATTGTGTTGCTGCTTTTTCACGTTGTTCTCGTATGTCATTCCAACGCTCTTTAGCCATTTCTACTAATTGCCCTTCGCCACCTACACGCTGATTCTCAATTACCTTTGAGAAGAAACGTGTTGCATTTTCCATATCCCCAAGACGACGTGACAGCTCTGCAATCATATACATAATACGCACGCCCGACATTTGCGTGCTCGCATAGTCTTCTGTTGAGAATGACTCCGTATATTCATCCCGTGCAATAGCCAGGAAGCGTTCTTCTTGACCGCCATTTTTAAGTGAACGATAAAACCACGCTAATCGAAGTGCTAGTCCAGCCTTTGCAACATGTTTTTCTTTCTTAATATTTGCACATAATAAGGCGAGCTTATACACTTGAATCGCTTGGAAAATGGTACGTTCACCTTTAAAATCATGGTGGACCCATCTATCTGTAATTTGACTCTTAATTTCCTCTGCTACACCAGGTGCAAAATACCTAGAGAAATCTTCAGTAAATGAAAAACCACAATGTTCACAAACAAAGACGTTGTAATACATTGCTGGTACATCACCTTCTGCATAAATTGGCATAAAGTCTGTATCAGTTTCTGCAACTTTCACAAACTTTGAACGTACTTTTAAGGTTGAAAAATTCTTTTTACAATTTAAACACTCGATCTTTTTTTCGTAATACGGTGAAACATCCATCAATTCCCATCCTTTCATATTTTTGATGACATGACCATTATAACAATTAATATTAATAAAGTAGGGGGTTTTATTTGTGAACTTTCAAATTCATTTTGTTGTCACATTTAAAAAACTATTGCTATTATAGAAGAAAGGAAGGTGACTGTGATGACTAACAAAAAACAAGTTATTATTTTAACTGAGGCAGCGTCATTTCAAATTAAAGAAATGATGAAGCATAATGAAGAAGAAGGCTCATATTTACGCGTCGCAGTTCGTGGTGGTGGTTGTAGTGGACTTTCATACGGTATGAACTTTGATAACAACAAAAACGATGATGATTTATTAGATGAGCAATTTAATTTACAAATTATTGTTAGTGCCGAAGACGCACCTATTTTAATGGGGACAAAAATCGACTATAAACAATCTTTACTTGGTGGTGGCTTCACCATCGATAATCCAAATGCAATTGCTTCTTGTGGTTGTGGTACTAGCTTTAAAGCAGCACAACGTGAAGGCGATCCAGAAGTTTGCGATTAACTTTTACTCAACTATAATAGGCTACTTAACGCTAAGTGAAAAAAGCGTTAAGTAGCCTATTTAATTTTTCTTTAATTAATGTGATGAGGTCGTTATTTAATGTCATACAAAAAAACTGCTACGTATAATTAGTTCTCGTTTTGACGTTTGTACATCCAAAGTAAACCTGATTTCATTAAACGTGCAATACGTCCTGTTACTGTTGTATCTGCCAAATGAACAAATCCTTGTTTCTTGCCTAGAGAGCCCATGAATCCTTTTAATTTAATTTCCGGCATTGTCTCTGGCAATGGCATATCTGTCCATCGCATTTTCAACACTTTTACAACACGCTCTGCTTGTTCTTCCGCAAGCTGAGCTGTCGGTGGTAAAGTGGATGATGCACAGTCACCGATTACGTATATATGCTCGTTATTTAGTAAGTTGAAATATTGTGTCACAATTGGACGACCAAATTTATCTTTTTCCGCTTCCATATCGCGCACAATTTTTACTGGTTGCACACCTGCTGTCCATACAATCGCATCTGCTTCTATTACTTGATCATGATTATATAAGCGGTTTGGTTCAACACGTGTAATATTTGATTCCGCAATAACCTCAACATTATTCTTTTCAAACCAAGATTTAACATACTTACTTAACTTCTCTGGGAAATCTCGTAAAATTCGGTTTGAACGGTCGAATAGTTTAATATTTAAATCTTCGCGACTTTCGCGTAATTCACTTGCAAGCTCGATACCAGATAAACCGGCTCCTATAATAGCTACAGTCGAGCCAGGTGGCAAGCCACATAATTTTTCGAACGTTACGCGAGATTTAGCAATTGTCTGAATACTATATGTATGCTCCTCTGCACCAGGTACACCGTGATATTTATCTTCGCACCCTAAAGCAACTACTAAGTCATCATACTTGATAACTTGACCATCTTCTAAATAAATAGCTTTATCTTCTTGATCAATACGTACTACTTCACCGTATACTTTCTTTAAACGATCATGTTCTGGGAATGCTACACGAACTTCCTTGTCAGTCGAAGTTCCAGCTGCTAACGCATAAAATTCCGTTTTTAAGCTATGAAAAGGTGTACGATCTATTAAAATAATTTCTGTATCTAATGGTAAATTATTTGGTAATAAGCGTAATAAAACGCGCATATTTCCATATCCGCCGCCCAGTAAAACTAATTTTCTCATATTGTTCTCCTCTATTTAATTCCTTATTCTAGTTTGTTCACAAAGTATCCATAAATGAGTATAGCTGATTGTGAGAAGTTTCACAATATCTTTGATTTTATTTTGTGAATTTTTTCACAAGATGTGCGAATTGACTAAAAATACAAATACTAGTAGCATACAATGAGTGAGGTGACGCAACATGAATCCTTTAGTCGAGTTCTGCATTAGTAATTTAGTAAATGGTGCACAAGAGACCCTTGAAGCGCTTGAAAAAGACCCAAACATCGATGTGTTAGAATACGGTTGTTTAAGCTATTGTACGAAATGTGCGAATTCTTTTTACGCTGTTGTTAATGGTGAGGTAGTAGAATCAGAGACACCGAGTGAACTAACAGAAAAGATTTATGCATATATCGAAGAAAATCCATTATGGTAAACTGAAACGCTGACTCGTTCAGCGTTTTTTATTTTACTAACTTATAACTTAAAATGAGCCAATTAAAAAACAATTATTCAAGTCCGTAGCCTTCGCGCTTTGCCACAGCCAGAGCAGGAACTAGCGTTGAAAAGACACGCTATTTCCTACCCTGGCTCCTGTGGCTGTGCCGCGCTACGGCAAAAGTGAACCATTCTTGATGCTTTAATACATGTTCTCCCAATTCATAAAAAAGTGAGACTACTTGTTAAAGCGTTTTATCATTGTGCCGCATTATCCAGATGTTTTTAGTAACCGATAGTATTTTAGTCGTTCGCGCATTTGCCTGCCGTAAAACGAACCGTGGAGACAACACAGTTGGCGCCGGCTCGTTTTGCGGCTAGCGCGAACGACTGAGGGCAATAAAACTAGAGAATCTTTATTTCTAACTTTTTACTAGTGGTATTTTCAGGGTTTATCTTTACTTATATCGAGTTATTAAGGTACAAAAAACCGCGCCTATTATAGACGCGGTAATTTCGATAAATCTTCTACGATATAAGTCGGCTGAATTGACATTTCCTTTGCTACTTCAACTGGGGTTACACCTGTTCCTACATGAACTGTTGTGCAGCCATAGTTAATGCCACATAAAATATCTGTATCATAATTATCACCGACCATTACTAAATCATGACGTGATAAATGATGTTCCTCAGCAATCATTTCAAGCATGACCGGTGAAGGCTTCCCAATAAATACTGGCTCCACCCCGCAAACATTTGCCACCAGTCGTACAATAGAACCGTTTCCAGGTACGAATCCTGCCTCTGTTGGGAATCGGATATCTTCATTCGTACCAATAATTTTTGCACCGCGCTGAACCGTAAAACACGCTTCGGCAAGACGCTGATAATCAATCGTACGATCAATGCCCATAACGAGTACATCCGCTTGTAAGTTATGTGAAATTTGAATACCTTCAAGTTCAAGAGCTGCACGAATCCCATCGGAACCAATTACTTGCACTTTTGCTTCAGCAAAATGTTTGGCGACATATTTCGCTGTTGCTAAGGCACTCGAATAAATATTTGATAAAGGCGCTTCAATACCAATATCACGTAATGCTTGCTGTAATTGTTCACGCGTTTTGGATGAATTATTCGTTACATAAAATGGCTCATTTCCTTGTGCTTGCAATGCTTGAATAAAATCAACAGCCGTTGGAATTCCCGTTTTCCCTCGATATACAGTGCCATCCAAATCAAAACAATAACGCTTCATTTTACTTACCCTCTGGTAAAAAAGCCGATACTGGACCTAATTCATTTGTTAAGTAGTCTTGTACGAATCCGGGGAATTGTTTAATAGCAGACAAATTCTCTGTTAAAACATTAAGTACTTCCTCATCGTTTACTTGAATAAATTCACGAACTAACATTTTACGTAAGCCAACTACTGCTTTTAATGGTGCATCCATTTCAGGTGTGATTACTTTTTCGTCAACTAAAATATCAATAATATCTTCATAACTACCTGGGTCGCGCATGATAAATCCATCAATCATTAAATTCCCTACATCCATCATCGCTTCCATTAAGTTATGACCGATACGTTGAAGTGCTAATTTATTTACCGATGAATGTAACCAGCCTGTATTTCCCTCTAATACAGCGATTAATTCATTCATGTGATTTAAATTCAACGCAATTTTGTTACGATCTACGAAGTACATTGTGTACTGCCTCCAATCAATAATGTTGATACTGTTTTCTTATATATAGTACCATATTCTATAGAAGTGGAAGGAGCTTTTGCAGGTATGGATC
>Ga0233368_1000040_pt1 | contig 11608 bp, 12 predicted proteins | sample ElkDunMinimDraft_25_FD_180681 | JGI IMG/M metagenome (GOLD analysis project Ga0233368, IMG submission 180681) | Fecal eukaryotic communites from dung pellets of Tule Elk in California, USA - Elk Dung D1 | ecosystem: Host-associated > Mammals > Digestive system > Large intestine > Fecal | place...
TCAGCATTAGATTTAGGAGCTGATGTCGTTGTACAATCTGCACATAAAACGCTCCCAGCTATGACGATGGCATCATTCATGCATATTAAGTCAACACTCGTATCCGAATCAAAAATTAATCACTATTTACGAATGCTACAATCTAGCAGTCCATCCTATTTACTATTAGCATCGCTTGACGACGCTAGACACTATATTAGCAAGTATATGGAAAGCGATGCAGTATACTGCTTAGAAAAGCGTAATCAGTGGATTGAAGCGTTACGCTCTATGCCAGAATTAGAAGTGATAGAAGCTGATGATCCGTTGAAAATATGTATTCGTATGCCAGGTTATACAGGCATGGAGTTAAAAGCGGCGCTTGAAGAAAGCCAGTTATACGTGGAACTCGCCGATATGGAGCAAGTACTAGCTATTTTACCCCTGTTAAAACATGGTGAGACATATCCTTACGCAGAGCTTCGCATGCGAGTGAAAAACGCAGTAGCTCAATTAAAGACGCGAAAAGGCAGTGGATTTTCGCATGCGAGTAAGCAATATGAAATGGCCGCAATCATTACACCGAATGCTACATTTGAAGAGATTGAAGAGATGGACAAGGAATGGATACCGTATATGCGCGCGATTGGTCGAATAGCAGCGAGCATGCTTATTCCATATCCACCTGGGGTTCCTTTATTTGTTCCAGGTGAAAAAATAACAGTAGGGAAGTTAAGTCAGCTTGAAGAACTACTTGCCATTGGTGCAACATTCCAAGGTGACCATCGTTTAGAGGAACGTTTAATTCAAGTACTAAAGTAATTTTTGGAGGAATATACAAACATGGCAGGAAATTTATTCATTACATTCGAAGGTCCAGAGGGAGCAGGGAAAACATCTGTATTAAAAGTAATTATTGAGCGACTCCAGCAAGGAAATATAGATGTATTAGCAACACGTGAACCAGGTGGAATTGAGATTGCAGAAAAGATCCGTGAAGTTATTTTAAACCCAGCTCACACAGCAATGGATGCACGTACAGAAGCATTATTATATGCAGCAGCACGTAGTCAGCATTTTTATGAAAAAGTTCAGCCAGCACTTGAGGCAGGAAAGCATGTATTATGTGATCGCTTTATTGATTCGTCGCTAGTGTACCAAGGAATAGGTCGCAATTTAGGTGTAGAGGCAGTTCGTGCAATTAATGAATTTGCTATTGGCACAAGGATGCCAGATCAAACGATTTTATTTGATTTGGAGCCATCTATTGGTTTAGCAAGAATTGAAGCGAATCGTGCAGATGAAATAAATCGTTTAGATACAGAAAGTTTAGCCTTTCATGAAAAGGTACGAGAAGGTTATTTGAAATTGGCACAAGAAGAACCGGAGAGAATACGTATTGTTGATGCGAGTCAGCCTTTAGAAGATGTAATTGAAGCGACATGGGCAATTTTAAAAGGGTTACTAAAAGAAAAGTAAATGAAGTGTCCGTACTTAGTATGATATAATGGTAACACCTAATCAATTGAAAGGGTGAGTGCGAATGAAGTTAGTCGTGGCAGTAATTCAAGACCAAGATAGTAATCGTTTGGCGAGTGCTTTAACGAAAAATAACTTTCGTGCGACAAAATTAGCTAGTACAGGTGGATTTTTACGTTCTGGAAATACAACATTTTTAGTTGGTGTGGATGATAATCGCATTCCGCAATTACTGGACATCATCCGAGACAATTGCCGTGCGCGTGAGCAAATGGTAACTCCTGTATCCCCATTAGGTGGTAACGCTGATTCTTATATCCCTTATCCAGTTGAAGTGGAAGTTGGCGGAGCGACAGTGTTCGTATTACCAATTGAACAGTTCCACCATTTTTAGTGTTATGAAAAAGATACAAAAACATTAGTTGGGGTAATGTCATAACATGATGCTACATGCTCAATTCATTTCTATTTACTTTATGTGTGAGTATACGGCTGTAGCCTCCAATGCTTATCATGTATAAATAAGTGATAAAGTTTTTTCTTATATGGAGGTAGGTTTCATATGAAAATTAATCGTGATTTGCGTGCTGGTTTCCCAAACCAAAATGAAGTGAGACAACAAAACCAAAGCGGTAATCGATTTGGCGATATGGTCGTTAAACAAGGTTCAAAGATGCAAACGGAACAGTTAACACGTCTTTTAGGTGATATTTCAGCTGCTGGGGATCGTGTTGCACGCTCGCGAAGTCTTCGAGAGTTAACACGCTTTAAAATGCTTGTAAAACGATTTTTACAGGAAGCAGTAAACCACGGATTAGAAACGAAGCAATCGCATACTTGGAATCGATTTGGCGAAGGTAGACGCTTAAAACTTGTTGAAACCGTTGACGAAAAACTTGTTGAACTTGCACAAGAAATCTTAGATGAAGAAAAAGAAACGATTGATTTATTAGATAAAATAGGTGAAATTAAAGGATTATTAATTAACCTATATATGTAACACCCGTGTCTTTATCGTGTATGTGGACACGGGGTTTTTTCTAAAGGAGCGCTCATAAAGAGTGCTAAATGTGAAAAGGTGAAATAAAATGGTACGAAAAGTGGATGAGTTAAAAGCTTTGCAACCAATCGTAATGAAACAGCTCCAAACGATTTATGAAAAAAATAGAATGGCACATGCCTATATATTTGATGGTGAAAAAGGTACTGGAAAGCGCGATGCTATGACGTTTTTTGTGAAGCTTCTATTGTGTGAACATCCGCTAGAAAATGTTCCATGTGAAACATGCCGAAATTGTCTCCGAATTGATTCTGGTAATCACCCAAATATTAAGCAAGTTGAGCCGGATGGACAATTTATTAAAATTGATCAAATCCGTGATCTTATTGCAGAAATGATGATGACCGGTGTGGAAAGTGGACGGAAAGTATATGTCATACATCATGCCGATAAGTTAAACACATCATCTTCCAATATGTTACTAAAATTTCTAGAAGAGCCAGATGGAGAAGTAACAGCCATTTTACTAACGGAACAAATTCAAAGCATTTTACCGACAATTCGGTCCCGTTGTCAGCATATTAAATTTTCTAAAGTGCCACGTCAAATTTTAATGGAGCGTCTTGTGGAACGGGGAGTTACCCATTCCATGGCCTCGACAGTCAGCATGGTGACAAATGAGTTAGAAACAGCAATAACACTTGCAAATAAAGAGCAATTTGCACATGCGAGAAAAACAGTGTTAAAATTAGTAGAGACAGTTAGAAATAATGTACATGAAGCATTATTGCTTGTACATGAAGATTGGCTTCCTTCATTTAAAGAAAAAAGTGAAATGGAGCAAGCGTTAGACTTACTGTTATTTGCTTATCGTGATATTGTAGCAATTAAGGCTAATCCTGATGCTATGTGCACGTATCCAGATATGCTGCACATTTTTAAGGAAATAGCTTTGAACACAACCTATGAGCGATTATCGAATCAAATGCAGGCGGTTTTACAGGCACGAGCGAATCTGCAGCGCAATATGAACAGAGCGCTATTGATGGAGCAGCTAATGCTGAATTTGCAGGAGGGGTATACATTTGTATAATGTAGTCGGAGTCCGTTTTAAAAAAGCGGGTAAAATATATTATTTCGATCCAGCTGCTTACATACTAGAAGTGAATCAGTATGTAATTGTCGAAACGGCGCGAGGGATTGAGTACGGAAAAGTAGTCGTCCCAATTCGTCAAGTGGATGAAAATGACGTTGTGTTACCACTCAAGCAAGTCGTACGTCCAGCAGATGAACGAGATCGAATTCAAGTGGATGAAAATTCATTAGAATCGAAGCGCGCATTTGAATTAGCAAATGCGAAAATTATTGAACACAGTTTAGATATGAAGCTAGTAGATGTTGAATATACATTTGATCGCAATAAGATTATCTTTTATTTCACGGCTGAAGGTCGCGTTGACTTCCGCGAATTGGTAAAAGATTTAGCTTCTGTATTCCGTACACGTATTGAATTGCGTCAAATTGGAGTACGTGATGAGGCAAAACTTCTAGGCGGTATCGGCCCATGTGGACGTATGCTGTGCTGTTCAACATTTTTAGGTGATTTTGATCCAGTATCGATTAAAATGGCGAAAGACCAAAATTTATCGCTTAATCCAACTAAAATTTCTGGTCTTTGTGGTCGTTTAATGTGCTGTTTAAAATATGAAAATGATGATTATGAAATTGCAAAAGAGGGCATGCCGGACGTTGGAGATATTACGATGACGCCGGATGGACCAGGTAAAGTAATCGGATTAAATGTTTTAGAGCGTTTAATTCAAGTTTACTTGCAGGAGCAGGAGCGCGCTGCGGAATACTCGCTTGAAGAGTTATTAGAATGTGAAAAAAATCTTATATAGATAGAAACTTAGTGGGGTGGCTTGAGTGAAGGACCGTAATTTTTTAGATACTGTTATGGAGTTCGAACAGCAGCTCGAATCGATGCATCAACAATTTAGTGAACTGAAGCATTTTGTTGCGCATATGATGGAGGAACATCAGACACTTCAAACGGAAAACCTTCACCTGCGAAAGCGTCTAGAAGAGCTTTTATCTAAGGCGCAGCCTTCTATAGAAAATAACAAGAAGAAGGATAGTACATTGAATATTGGGGAAGGATATGATAATTTAGCACGACTTTATCATGAAGGTTTCCATGTATGTCATGTTCATTTCGGGAGCTCGCGTAAAGGTGAAGATTGCTTGTTTTGTCTATCGTTTTTAAATAAAGAAAATAGTTAACGAAAAGACTGCTTCCTAGTATAAGGGGAGTCAGTCTTTTGTTTTGGAAGGAGTCAAATATGAACGAGTGGTTAAAGGATGATGAGCGCCTAGATTATTTGTTAGCTGAGAATCTACGTATTATTCAAAGCCCATCCGTTTTTTCGTTTTCATTAGATGCAGTATTGCTGTCACGTTTTGCCTCAGTACCGAAGCGAGGGGCTGTTGTTGATTTATGTTCTGGGAATGGCGTAATACCATTATTTTTAAGTGCGCGGACGAATGCGAAAATTATTGGTGTTGAGTTACAACCGAGACTATATGATATGGCATGTCGTAGCGTAGCTTATAACAAATTAGAAGAGCAAATTGACATGAAGCTAGGGGATGTCAAAGAAGCACCAACCGAACTCGGCGTTGAAAAATACGATGCAGTTACGTGTAACCCGCCTTATTTTTTAGCGCATGAATTAAGTGAAAAAAATATGAGCGAGCATTATGCGATTGCGCGTCATGAATTACATTTAACATTAGAGGAAGCGGTATATGCTGCAAGTCGCTTATTAAAACAAGGCGGAAAAGCAGCATTTGTTCACCGTCCAGAGCGCCTACTTGATATTATTACAGCAATGCGTGCGAATCGTTTAGAACCAAAGCGTATCCAACTCATCTATCCGAAACGTGGAAAAGAGGCAAATACGTTATTAATTGAAGGTATGAAGGATGGGAAGCCAGGTTTAAAAATATTGCCGCCTCTTTATGTGTATGAAGATAATAATGAATATACAGAAGAAATTCGAGCGATTCTTTATGGAGAATAAACATTATTTTTATGTTTTAGAATGTAATGACAATACGTTATATGCTGGGTACACAAATAATCTTGAAAAACGTGTTGCCACACATAATAGGGGAAAAGGCGCAAAGTATACAAAAGTGCGTATTCCGGTAAAATGTGTTTACTATGAAACATTTGAATCGAAACAGGAAGCAATGCGTAAAGAATATGCATTTAAGCAACTAAAACGTAGTGAAAAACTGAGTTATATGAGGAGCAAAGCACATGAAATCACAGAAGAGTAGTCAACATGAAACGGGTAGTTGCTTGTATTTAGTAGCTACACCGATTGGTAATTTAGAAGATATGACTGTTCGTGCATTGCGTATTTTAAAAGAAGTCGATGTAATTGCAGCGGAAGATACACGTAATACGAAAAAGTTATGTAATTATTTTGAAATTAATACACCGCTAGTGAGTTATCATGAGCATAACTTAGAATACGGAGGAGAAAAGTTACTAACGTATTTACGAAACGGTAAATCAGTTGCATTAGTGAGTGATGCTGGTCTACCTTGTATTTCAGATCCAGGTGCTGATATTGTTGAAAAGGCGCTTGCAGAAGATTTTGCCGTAGTACCGGTACCAGGAGCAAATGCTGCATTAACAGCACTTATAGCGTCAGGTTTAATTCCACAGCCATTTTATTTCTTTGGTTTTTTAAACCGTAATAAAAAAGAACGTCGTCTGCAACTAGAAAAGTTAGCAAAACGCGAAGAAACAATTTTATTTTATGAGGCGCCGCATCGTTTAAAAGAGGCATTAAAGGATTTAAATCTCATCCTTGGAAATCGTCGTATTGTATTAGCACGTGAGTTAACGAAGAAGTTTGAAGAATTTTTACGTGGAACGATTGAAGAAGCGATTGAATGGGTAGAATCAAATGAGATTCGTGGCGAGTTTGTCATTGTCGTTGAAGGAAATACTTCGGGTGAAATAGAGGAAGAAGAGAATACCTGGGGATCGATGACGATTGTTGAACATATAAACTATATAATAGAAGAAACTAATGTAAGTTCAAAGGAAGCGATTAAAGAAGTGGCGAAATTACGAGGCCTTCCGAAACGTGATGTTTATAATGAATTTCATCAATAAATGAAAGAAGGGCTACATCTTAAAGAGGTAGCCCTTTTAAAAATAACTTAAATTTACTTTTTTAAGTTATTTTGGATTTCTTTCACAAGAATTTCAGCGCCTTCTGGGCTTAAAATTAATTTTCCACCAGCAAGACGGAAGTTGTCATCAGAAACTTCGCCAGTTACAGCACAAGTCATATTTGGCATGTATTTTTTAAGGATGATTTTATCATCATCAACGTAAATTTCTAATGCATCTTTTTCAGCAATGCCTAATGTACGACGAAGCTCGATTGGAATAACCACACGACCTAATTCATCGACTTTACGAACAATCCCTGTAGATTTCATGACAATGTTTCCTCCTAATATAATGTGATAATAATTCGTCAAAATTCGACATCGTTTCCTTGTCTACGATAAATCATACCAAGTAATGACATAAACGTCAATAAATTAGCACAGAAAAAAATAGAAGGATGTGAATTTTTTTATGAAAAAGTAGAATAAAGAACGATAAATTAAAGATTTTTACTATAAGGCGGTCTTAATAGACTAAAATTTCGGAAAAAATAGCTCCTTTTGAGGTAATGATTTTTCGACAAATGGTAATATTAATAATCTTTCATTGAAACGAATTTCGGACTTCGTTAGAATAGGTACTATACTGTGAAATAATTGGAGGCAGTGGCTTTGAATAAACAACAAACATTTTATATAACAACCCCTATTTACTACCCAAGTGGTAAGTTCCATATCGGTACAGCTTATACAACGGTTGCATCTGATACAATTGCGCGTTACAAACGTCTGCGCGGATATGATGTACGCTTTTTAACGGGCATGGATGAGCATGGACAAAAAATCCAAGAGAAAGCTGCAGAAGCAGGTAAACACCCTCAAGAGTACGTAAATGAAATTGCAGACGCTGCAAAGAAACTATGGGCTTTAATGGATATATCTTATGATGATTTTATCCAAACTACGCAAGATCGACATAAGAGCAGTGTCGAGAAAATTTTTAAGAAATTTTTAGACAATGGCGACATTTATAAAGGCGAATATGAAGGCCTTTATTGTGTACCATGTGAGTCATATTATACAGAAACGCAATTAGTAGATGGCAAATGTCCAGATTGTGGCCGTGATGTACAAACTGTAAAAGAAGAGTCTTACTTCTTTAATATGAAAAAATATGCCAATAAATTACTAAAATATTACGAAGAAAATGTTGAATTTATCGAACCAGAGTCTCGTAAGAATGAAATGATCAACAACTTCATTAAACCAGGACTAGAAGATTTATCTGTTTCTCGTACATCATTTGATTGGGGTATTAAAGTTCCTGGCGATCCAAAGCATGTAATTTACGTATGGGTAGATGCTTTATCAAACTATATTACGTCACTTGGCTATGGCTCAGATAATGAAGAGCTATTCAACAAATACTGGCCAGCAGATGTACATGTTGTAGGAAAAGATATTGTGCGCTTCCATACGATTTATTGGCCAATTTTCCTCATGGCTTTAGATTTACCATTACCGAAAAAAGTATTCGCCCATGGATTTATTATGATGAAAGATGGCAAAATGTCGAAGTCAAAAGGGAATGTTGTTTATCCAGAAATGCTTGTTGAACGTTATGGTCTAGATGCAACACGTTATTTCTTATTGCGTGAGCTACCATTCGGTTCAGATGGTGTGTTCTCACCAGAATCATTTGTGGAACGTACAAACTTTGATTTAGCAAATGACTTAGGGAACTTATTAAATCGTACTGTATCGATGATGAATAAGTATTTTGACGGTGTGATTCCAACAGAAAACTTACAGGCGACTGAATTCGATGCAACATTAAAAGCACATGCAGAAGGTGTACGAGCTAAATACGAAGAAAGCATGGAGAAAATGCAATTCAGTGTTGTATTAGCTGAGGTTTGGTCATTAGTATCACGTACGAATAAATATATCGATGAAACATCTCCATGGGTGCTAGCAAAAGATGAAGCAGATAAGCCAAAGTTAGCTGCAGTTATGGCAAATTTAGCAGAAAGCTTGCGTCATATTGCAGTAATGTTACAACCATTTATGACAACTGCACCAAAACAAATTGCTGAACAATTAGGATTAAGCGATGGACTATTAGCTTGGGATTCGATTTCAACATTCGGAAATGTTATTCCTGCTAATACAAAAGTGGTAGAAAAAGGTGTACCAATCTTCCCGCGCTTAGATGCAGAAATGGAAATTGAATATATCCGTGAGCAAATGCAGGTAAGTGTAAAAACGCCTCAGGAAGAAACGAAAAAAGAAGCAAGCGTTGCACCGGAAGTTCCAGAAATTACAATTGATGATTTCATGAAAGTGGATTTACGTGTAGCAACGGTCACAGCATGTGAGCCAGTGCCAAAAGCAAATAAATTATTAAAGTTACAAGTCGATCTTGGTTATGAACAACGCCAAGTCGTATCAGGTATTGCAGAGCACTACAAACCTGAGGAGTTAATTGGACAAAAGGTAATTGTTGTAGCAAATTTAAAACCAGTAAAATTACGCGGGGAATTATCTCAAGGCATGATCTTGGCTGGTTCTCACGAAGGTGTTTTAACACTTGCAACAGTTGATCCGAAACTTGAAAATGGTGCGAAAGTAAAATAAATTGTTGAAAAAGCCTGTTGAACAATTGGAAGTTCAACAGGCTTCTTCCTATGCAATGAAAATTATCAGTTAAATATTATTTTTGAATAATATAATGATCGTTAAATGGAGAATACTTGTAGGTGATAGCCTATAAGAGATACGTTATTAGAACATTCTAGTAGGTAATATAAATGAAATATTACTGAAAAATATGAAATGTTATGATGCATTATAATACAGATAGGAGAAATAAAAATATGACAACTTATATTGATACACATGTGCATTTAAATGCAGATCAGTATGATGAAGATTTACAAGAAGTAATTGATCGTGCACTGGAAGCAAACGTAGAGAAAATGGTTGTGATTGGATTCGATCGCAAGACTATTGAACGTGCTATGAGGCTTGTCGATGAGTACGAATTTATTTATGCTGTCATCGGCTGGCATCCAGTTGATGCAATTGATTGCACAGACGAAGATTTAAAGTGGATTGAACAATTAGCTGCCCATCCAAAGGTTGTAGGTATAGGTGAGACAGGCCTTGATTATTACTGGGATAAATCTCCGAAAGATATACAGGAGTACTGGTTCCGTAAGCAAATCCAACTGGCACAAAAATTAAACTTACCTATCATTATTCATAATCGTGATGCAACGGGGGATGTAGTACGTATTCTACGTGAAGAAAATGCAGCCTCTGTTGGTGGCATTATGCACTGCTACGGTGGAAGTGTTGAAACAGCGCGCGAATGTATTGCGATGAATTTTATGATTAGTCTTGGCGGACCTGTAACGTTTAAAAATGCACGTCAGCCAAAAGAAGTTGCGAAAGAAATTCCGCTAGAGTATTTGCTTATTGAGACAGATGCGCCGTATTTAGCACCACATCCATATCGTGGTAAGCGTAATGAGCCTTCTTTAGTGCCGCTCGTTGCACAGGAAATTGCCCGCTTAAAGGAGCTTCCCGTAGAAGAAGTTGCGAAAGTGACAACTGAAAATGCAAAGCGTTTCTTCGGAATTTGTGACTAAAATGTGAACACGTCTCCAATACTAGCGTTGGAAAGGCTTTCAAACAGTTGCTAAAATTCATACGCATGCATGATGGTTGACAGCTAGAAATCAAGTCCGTATAATCCAACGAGTATTAAGGAGGCGTTTTTTCATGTCAAATGACACCATGAAAAACCTGTTCTTTAGTTCATTGAGGCGTAAGCAAACAGCGGTAAGAATTTTAACGCTTATCCTGTTTGTAACAGTAATTTCATTCGTTCTTTATCAAGGATCGAAAGCAATGGTTGTTGTCAATGCAAATGGCGAACAACAAGAAGTAGCAACACATGCAGAAACGGTAGAACAATTACTTATATCACAGGATATAACCATATCAGAACATGATAAAGTATCACCCTCACTGGACACAGAGATTACTAGTGGAATGGAAATCTCGTGGGAACAGGCAGAAGAAATCTTTATTTCAGTTGATGGAAATCAGTCAAGTATTTGGACAACTGAAAAACTAGTGAAGAACATTTTGGAAGAAGCAAATATTGAAGTAGCAGAGCAAGATGAGATTTCAATCGGCTTAGATACAGAGGTAGGAGCAGATAACAAAATCGATATTCAAAAAGCGTTTCAGTTAACGCTTGTCGATGGCTTAGAAGAGAGACAAGTATGGTCCACTTCGACTACGGTCGCTAACTTTTTAAAAGAGCAAGGTATTACATTAGGCGAACTTGATCGTGTCGAGAAATCATTGGAGGACGTTATCACTCCAGGCGATAAAGTAGCAGTTGTTCGCGTAGAAAAGGTTACCGATGTAGTGGAGGAATCAATCGATTTCGCAATTGAAAAGAAAAATGATTCTTCGGTATTGAAGGGGAAAGAAAAAGTCGTTACACAAGGTAAAAAAGGTACTGTAGAACGTACTTATGAAGTCGTAAAAGAGAACGGCAAAATTGTAATGAAAACATTGCAATCTGAAAAAGTCGTAAGCAAGCCTACAACACAAGTAGTAGCTGTAGGTACAAAAGTTGCAACAGTAACAGCATCACGTAATAACACATCAGCTGGTGGAAAAGGAAAAGAATTTTACGTAACAGCAACCGCGTATACACCAAACTGTAATGGTTGTACGGGTATTACGGCTACAGGTGTAAATGTAAAATCGAATCCTAATATGAAATTAATTGCGGTCGATCCAAATGTTATTCCGTTAGGTTCTAAAGTTTGGGTTGAAGGCTACGGCTATGCCATTGCAGCTGACACAGGTGGCGCAATTAAAGGTAATAAAATTGACATATTAGTGTCATCAAAGTCTGCAGCGAAAAAC
>Ga0233368_1000041_pt1 | contig 11493 bp, 9 predicted proteins | sample ElkDunMinimDraft_25_FD_180681 | JGI IMG/M metagenome (GOLD analysis project Ga0233368, IMG submission 180681) | Fecal eukaryotic communites from dung pellets of Tule Elk in California, USA - Elk Dung D1 | ecosystem: Host-associated > Mammals > Digestive system > Large intestine > Fecal | place...
AACGTTTGATACTCGGGAAAAAATATCCAAAGGTAAACAAATCAGGAATTGCAAGTTTATACTGTTTTTTTAAATGGATCAATTCTCCTCCAATGTATATTTCACTCTTAGATTTCACTTCAATATTGCTATACAGCATAATACCAAGAATATTACCCCTGAATCCAAAACCTTTAATCTGTAAATGTGGCCACTTTTTATCCATGGATTGCAGCAATACTTCTTTTAACTCCTGCCCAGACAGCTCAACTACGCATGGGTTGATTGGGTGAGGACAAATGCGATGAATATCGTATTGCGTCACAATCCCTTTCGGTAGACCTTCTAGTAATAATCCAGCATTCAAAAATGCACAATCCGCATTACACCAATCTTTTAACTCGTCACACAACATTTGTACCAATGTAGATTCAATGAACCATTGCACATCTAACGGTTTATCTAAAACACAAATTTCATTTTGAAGCTTTTGTTTTCCAATTTCACGCAACTGACTATTAAATTCAGTCTCTCCTTCAACAAAATCCTCATCATTCATATTATAGAGCCTTGTTTTTACCGACACATCATTAGCATTCCGGTCAATGAATAATTCAGCATGCCCTACATATGTACCACCCTTTCCAGCACCGCATAGCAGCGATTGATTCACGCGTTTTCCCTCATGCAAAATATGATGTGTATGAGCCCCTAAAATTAAATGAATGTCTGGAAACTTTTCTGCTAGCTGTTGATCGTATTCTAATCCAAGATGTGACAGTAAAATAATTGCGTCACAATTATCTTTTACCTCATTCATAGCTTTTTCTATTTCATCCATCGGCTCAGTCACACGCCAACCTAATTCTTCATAGAACAATTTGAAATTAGCAGTCACTCCAATTAATGCAATTCTTGTTCCTTGTTTTGTTTTGTGTATACGATAGGGCTGTAACCATTCAGGTCTAGTACCGTCAGCATAATATAGATTCGCTACTAATACTTCAAACTGTGCCTCACGGTATAAATCATCTAAAACATCTAGTGGAAATGTGATTCCTTCATTATTACCTATGGTCGCATAATCACATTCAAGTTGATTTAATAACTCAATATTCCCTTTTCCTAAAGTACCTTCTGTATAAGGGTGAAACCGGTCAGCATGATCTCCAATATCCATCACAAGTACTTCTTCTTCAACACTTTTATGAATCGTTGATCTTTTCCGAATGAATTGTTGAATTCTTTTCCAGTGATTAAAATGGCTATGAAGGTCATTAATATAATATAAATGTATTGTTTCTCCCATGATCGATACCTCTTTTTTTGAAAAAATCATTTTCTTCCGTTATTCATTACAGAAATGTATTTTAAGCTTTGTTACATGATATTGTTGATTATCGCTACGGACAGACGGCTTTCTACGCGAGTGTACACCAACCCTTTGCTACTATCTTGCACTTTCACACTTCTACCACAGGATTCCCACCCCTGCCTTCGCTTCCATCAATTTAGAATCACCAAAACAATAATGAAACTTAACAGAGCTATTTTTAAAGCTTATCAACATGCATTAACAATTCGAATACATCATTTAAACTAGCCAGTAATACCTTCATACATTAGCTTTAACCCAATGATCAACAAAATAATACGCAATATACTGACAATGGTTTTGCTTTTTAGCTTAGTGTTTATATATGAACCAAGCTTTGCTCCAAACCAAGCTCCTGGTGCCAATGCAAGTGCATATCCCCATACGACATTTCCTAAATAAATATGTGTTATAGAGTTTGTAATACTTGATAAAAACACAATAAACATAGATGTTGCAACAGCTACATGCGGTGGAAACAAGAACAGTAATAGCATTGCAGGAACAATCAATGAACCTCCTCCAATACCAAATAATCCTGAACAAAATCCAATTACAAAGCAAATGAGTATAGCAATAGTTGGCTTATATCCATAAATATATTCGCGTCCTTCGGCATCTTGAAAAGTCCTCTTTACAGTAGCCGTTTCTATTAGTTTAGATGGTTTCAAACGGTCCCTAATTAATAAAATGATTGATACAATAATAATAAATACCCCAAAATATAAATTAAATGATTGTAAATCTAACATTTTATTAACATAAGAACCAATAATACCACCAGGTCCGCTACCAATAAAAAAAATCAAACCTGTTTTGTAATCCACGGTCTTATATTTCATGTATGCAAGTGTAGATGAAAGGCCGGTAAAAATCATTACAATCGTTGATATTCCTACTGCCTTTTGAGGTGTTAAATCACCTAATAGGCCTAAGGAAAAATAAAATAACAAAGATGGTACAATAATAATTCCACCACCAAGCCCCACTAAGGAACCAAGCATTCCTGCACATAAACCCGTCATTAGCAATAGCAAAATCCATTCCAAACGAATCCCCACCTTATTCAATCTACATGTAGCCTTTTAAATAGTATTGAGTCACTTCATTTCAAGAATCCACCCAACAGATTCATTCCATTGAGAAAGACTGCAAATTAACACTAACCTCTGCTTAGAACATCCTGTTACTGCAAACTAAAACAAATCTAGCTGTCTCGGTGCTAATTGAGTATATTCTAATCCTAGTAGTGAGATTATTTGTTTAGCATTATCAGCAGCATCCCCACCAGAGTTATTATTAAATAAAATATAAATATCCTTTGATTGTTGCTGTAGCTTTTGTAAATTTCCCTTCCACTCTGTCAATTCTCTTTCATTATAACGATATAAAAAGCGAATTTTCCGCCAATCCTCACCACTTGTTGGCTTGTTCCAGCCGTATACATTTCTTCCGTGCATTCGGACTAATGTTTTATCTTTATCAGTTGCTGTTAAAATGAGCGGTACTGACCCTTCACCTGCTTGCGGTTCATCGCAAACACTATGTATCCATCCCTCTTCTTGCATAAAAGATAATGTCTTGTAGAAAAATTTCGGTGAAAACCAAGTTTGGTTACGAAACTCCAACGCAACTGGTAAATCTCCCATTTGATATTTACACCAACGTAAATAATCAACATTTTCCTTTACACAATTGAACCATGGTGGAAACTGAAACAAGATCATTCCTAACTTACCAGCCTCTATATAAGGTTGTAGAGAATCTTTAAATGCAGCAAACATCTCTTCTCGCGTCTCAAATGGAATTGTAGAAAGATGCTTAGTCATCCCTTGATATGCTTTCACAATAAATTGAAAACCATCTGGAGTTTCCCGAGTCCATTTTTCACTATTGCGTTTAGGTTGTATCGCATAAAAAGCTGTATCGACTTCTACAATTGGAAAATGCTCCGCATATGCCTGCAGTCGATCACGGGGTGCAAGTTTAGTACCATATAGACTCTCGTGATCTCCCCATCCAGTTACCCCTACATAAATCATTAAAAATCAACCTTTTCACTTTCTTTTTATTAGTATTTTATCATACAGCATCACTTAACACTTCATTAGGAGTATGATTTCTCAAACGTATTTTCAACTAATTTAAAAACAAAAAGACTGTTCAAATATTATTTGAACAGTCTTTCTTAATTAATCTTATTAACCGATTGAACCTTCCATCTCGAACTTGATTAGACGATTCATTTCAACAGCGTATTCCATTGGAAGTTCTTTCGTAAACGGCTCAATGAAGCCCATTACAATCATTTCTGTTGCTTCTTGTTCAGAAATACCACGGCTCATTAGATAGAATAGTTGCTCTTCAGATACTTTCGAAACTTTTGCTTCATGTTCTAAAGAAATATTATCATTTAAGATTTCATTGTAAGGAATTGTATCAGAAGTTGATTGATTATCCATAATCAATGTATCACACTCGATATTTGCACGAGCTCCTTCTGCTTTACGGCCAAAGTGAACGATACCACGGTATGTTACCTTACCACCTTGTTTTGAAATCGATTTAGAAACGATTGTTGAAGATGTGTTTGGTGCTAAATGAATCATTTTTGCACCAGCATCTTGATGTTGTCCTTTACCAGCAAGAGCAATTGATAATGTCATACCTCTTGCACCTTCACCTTTTAGGATAACAGCTGGATATTTCATCGTTAACTTAGAACCGATATTACCATCAATCCATTCCATTGTCGCATTCGCTTCACAAACTGCACGCTTCGTAACAAGGTTGTATACATTATTTGCCCAGTTTTGGATTGTTGTATAACGGCAATACGCATCTTTCTTGATGATAATTTCAACAACTGCACTATGAAGTGAGTTTGTTGTATATACAGGTGCTGTACATCCTTCTACATAATGTACACTTGCGCCTTCATCAACAATAATCAATGTACGTTCGAATTGACCCATATTTTCTGAGTTAATACGGAAATACGCTTGAAGTGGCGTTTCTAATTTAATTCCTTTTGGAACATAGATGAACGATCCACCAGACCATACAGCTGAGTTTAGAGCAGAAAATTTATTATCAGTTGGAGGAATTACAGTTGCCCAATGTTCGCGGAAAATGTCTTCATTTTCACGTAAAGCTGAGTCAGTATCCTTAAAGATAATACCTTGGTCTTCCAACTCTTGTTTCATATTATGATAAACTACCTCAGATTCGTACTGTGCTGAAACCCCAGCAAGGTACTTTTGTTCTGCTTCAGGGATACCAAGTTTATCAAACGTTTGTTTAATTTCGTCAGGTACTTCATCCCAAGATTTCTCAGACTTCTCAGATGGTTTAACGTAATATGTGATTTCATCAAAGTTTAAGCTACCTAAGTCTCCACCCCATTGTGGCATAGGCATTTTATAAAAGTGTTCTAAAGATTTTAAGCGGAAATCAAGCATCCACTGTGGTTCATTTTTCATTTTAGAGATTTCTTCTACGATTTCCTTCGTTAATCCGCGTTCAGAACGGAATATGGAAACGTCACGATCAGAAAACCCATATTTATAATCACCGATTTCTGGCATTTTTTTCGCCATAGGTCGTATACCTCCATTTCAAGAGTTGATCGACTAGTTAAGTCTCCCAATCAAATTAATTACTTCTCATTCAAACCTTTTTCCATAGCCTTCCATGCTAATGTCGCGCACTTTATTCGTGCAGGAAATTTTGATACACCTTGTAATGCTTCCATATCACCTAGGTCTAAGTCATCTACATCGTATTCTTTACCTTGCATCATATTTGAAAAGATTTGTGATAGCTTAAGTGCTGTCTCAATATCTTTACCTTTGATTGCTTGCGTCATCATACTTGCAGAGGACATGGAAATGGAACATCCTTCTCCATCAAACTTTGCATCGGTCACTTTTCCGTCCTCGACCTTTAAAGTTAAATGAATGCGATCACCACACGTCGGATTATTCATATCGATAGTTAGATTACCTTCTTCTAAAGAACCCTTGTTTCGTGGATTTTTATAATGATCCATAATTACTTGGCGATAAAGTGTATCTAAATTTTTAAAAGACATTGCTGAAATACTCCTTTGTTTTGATAAGCCCTTCTACAAGCTTATCAATATCTTCTTCTGTGTTATATATATAAAAACTCGCTCTTGCAGTTGAAGAAGCTTTAAGCCATCTCATTAAAGGCTGTGCACAATGATGTCCCGCACGAATAGCAATTCCTTCTGCATCAAGTACAGTTGCTACATCATGTGGATGAACATCATCTAAATTAAAAGTAATAACTCCTGCACGTTTATTCCCATCCAATGGCCCATAAATCGTAAGCCCTTCTATTTCTGACATTCGCTTTAAAGCATATGCGGCTAGCTTATGTTCATGCTTCTCAATTTCATCTAGCCCAATGCTTTCAAGAAAATCAATTGCAGCTCCTAAGCCGATTGCTCCAGCTATAATCGGTGTACCGCCTTCAAATTTCCAAGGTAGCTCTTTCCAAGTTGAATCATACAAATCAACAAAATCAATCATTTCACCGCCAAATTCAACCGGTGGCATTTCTTCAAGTAATCGCTTCTTACCATAGAGTGCTCCGATTCCAGTTGGTGCGCACATCTTATGACCAGAAAGAGCAAAGAAATCACAATTAAGGTCTTGTACATCTATCTTAATATGAGGAGCAGCTTGTGCACCATCAACAACCATAACTGCACCATTCTCATGAGCAATTTTCGCTAAATCCTTGATGGGATTAATAACACCAAGAACATTCGATACATAAACAATAGAAACAATTTTAGTTTTATTTGTTATGACCTTCTTAGCATCCTCTAACGAAATCGTTCCATCCTCCTGTAAAGGAATATACTTCAACGTAGCTCCTGTTTGAATAGCAAGCTGTTGCCATGGAATGATATTACTATGGTGCTCCATATAAGAGATAACGATCTCATCACCTTTTTGTACATTTGTACGGCCGTAGCTAGCTGCAACTAAATTGAGCGATGCAGTCGTACCTTTTGTAAAAATGATTTCTTCTGTTGATTCGGCATTGATAAATTTTTGAACCTTTTCCCTCGCTCCTTCATACGCATCTGTCGCTTTCGTTCCTAACGTATGAACACCTCGGTGAACATTGGAATTGTAGCCAGAGTAGTAATCCTCTAGAGCATCAATAACAACTTGAGGCTTTTGTGAAGTAGCTGCAGAATCTAAATATACTAAAGGATGACCATTTACTTCTTGATTCAAAATCGGAAATTGCTTGCGAATATCATATGCGTTCATTAGCGAACTTTCCTTTCGATCACTTCAACAAGTTGTTTCTTAACTCCTTCGATTGGTAGTTCATTAACAACAGGTGCAAGGAATCCGTGAATAATTAAGCGCTCTGCTTCTTTCTTCGAAATACCACGGCTCATTAAGTAGTAAAGTTGTAACGGGTCAACACGTCCAACAGAAGCAGCATGACCAGCCGTTACATCATCTTCATCAATTAATAAGATTGGATTTGCATCCCCACGAGCTTTTTCACTTAACATAAGTACACGTGATTCTTGTTCAGCATTGGATTTTGTAGCACCATGCTCAATTTTTCCAATACCATTAAAGATTGATGAAGCACTATCTTTCATTACACCATGTTTTAGAATTAAACCTTCTGAATGCTTACCGAAGTGAATAATACTTGTAGTGAAGTTTTGTTTTTGCTCTCCACGACCTACAACAACTGTTTTTGCGTAAGAGAAAGATCCGTCACCAATCAAATTCGTAGTATTTTCTGAGATTGTATCTCCGTCATTCATTTGACCAAGAGCCCATTCAATTTTTGCATCATTAGCTGCAACACCACGTCGGTTTACATATGTCACAACGTCTTTTGAAAGCGTATCAACAGCACCATAAAGTACTTTCGCACCATTTTCAGCAATTACTTCTGTTGCAATGTTAGCTAAACCAGTACCATCTACAATAGAAATATAGTTTTCTACATAAGTAACTTGACTATTCTCATCGGCAACAATAAGAACGTGGTTGAATAGGGAAGCTTCTTTATTATCACGTAAGAATACTGCTTGAAGGGGTTCTTTAATTTCAACGTTTTTCGGAACGTAAATAAATACTCCTCCATTAAGCAATGCAGCATGTAGCGCCGTTAAACGATGCTCATCTATTTTTATACCTTTTTTCATGAAATACTTTTCTACAAGATCGCTATGTTCTCTTGCAGCAGTAATAATATCTGTGAAAATTACACCCTGTTCTTTCAATTCTGCAGTCAGACTTGAATATGCTGGCGTATTATTTCTTTGAACATAAATATTATGGTTTTCGTTAGCATCGATCAACGTCTTTACTTCTTCAGGAAGTTCAGTTAATGAATTGAACGGTGCACTATCCACTGTATGTTGAGGGAACTCTGTGAAGTTCCAGTTTTTAATATTTGTTTTATCTGGCTTCGGCATTGGAAGCGTAGAATATGCCTCTATAGCTTTTGCTCTTAATTCCGAAAGCCAAACCGGTTCGTTATTTGTGCTTGAAAAAGCTTGAATAGCAGCTTTTTCAAGTGGCAATTTTATTTCAGTAGTCATTGAAATCCTCCTAACTTACGCTTCTTGGCCAACAGTTTCGTCTTCGATACCTAATTCTTGTTTAATCCAGTCATAACCTTCTGCTTCTAAACGGTGTGCAAGCTCAGGTCCACCTGATTTAACAATGCGTCCTTGCATCATTACGTGTACATAGTCAGGAGTAATATAATTCAATAAGCGTTGATAGTGAGTAATGATTAAGCAACCAAAATCTTCTCCACGCATTTCGTTGATTCCTTTAGAAACAACTTTAAGAGCGTCGATATCAAGACCTGAGTCGATTTCATCTAAAATAGCAATTTTAGGTTCAATCATCATTAATTGAAGAATTTCATTACGTTTCTTCTCTCCACCAGAGAATCCTTCATTTAAATAACGTTGTGCCATATCTGGATCCATTTCTAGGAGTTCCATTTTCTTATCCATTTCACGAATGAATTTCATCAATGAAATCTCATCGCCTTCTTCACGACGTGCATTAATAGCTGAACGTAAGAAATCAGCGTTAGTTACACCTGAAATTTCACTTGGATATTGCATAGCAAGGAATAGACCAGCTTGTGCGCGCTCGTCAACTTCCATTTCAAGAACATCTTCACCATCAAGTGTAATGTTACCGCTAGTTACTTCATATTTAGGGTGTCCCATAATCGCAGAAGATAAAGTGGATTTACCAGTTCCGTTTGGACCCATGATTGCGTGAATCTCTCCACCTTTAATTTCTAAGTTAACACCTTTTAAAATTTCCTTATCTTCGATTGAAACATGTAAATCTTCAATTTTTAATGTAGATCGTGACATTTTTATACCTCCAAGAAATTCTTGTTTTACTGTTTATTTTATTTATATCTATTCTCATTTTATTCTCATTCTAATATTATAACAAATTAAAAGTGGAAAGCAACAAATTAACCTTGTTTTCACTACGATGACAGTGTAAATTATTCTACTATAAACTTTATTGAGTAAGCTAATTGAGAATAGATATATTTTAAACGAAAATCTACTTATTTCATTTCGTTCTTTTTCCAAAACTGCTGTCGTTTTCAAAACGATGTACGCTTGTATCATTTAAGAACGACAAATATTTAAATCTACTTATAACTTTACAATAAAGGAAACACTGTAAGAATTATACTAATATCTTATCACATTGTCATATTCCTTGAAAAATATGATACCAATCTGAATTAGTAGAATAAAGAAAAAGGTTTCTTTAATTGGGTATCCTCTTTCTTTTATTTTAATATATACATTTCTATTCATTTAATTTTAACCTATAACCAATTCGAACGTACGCAGTACAATCCCCCCTTTTTCAGTGAAGCGTAAAATATTTAAACTGTTGTATATCCCCCTCTCTTGATGTTTTACTTTCTCCTTTGTTAAAACAATAGCTGCTATTTTCAGCTTCACTCACGATTGTAGTTTTTATCCTCATTTCTTATTTATCATTTTGGCAGGTTAGTTAAACATGTAATTGAGAAAATGAGAAAAACAAAAAGACTAGCAATAATATCATGTACTAATCCTTTTTGTTATTCTCTTCCAGCTTTTTGAGAGTCTATCCTTATCTTATTCTCATAGAGCCCAAAATCAATAGAGGCATCTAGAAATTCATCAAAAGTTGAATTTCTAGATGCCTCTCATTTGTACAATATCATTTATTCTGCTGGAAGAACTGAACCTTCATATTTTTCAAGAATATAATCTTTAATTTCTTGAGATTTCAATACTTCTACTAATGCTTTAATTTCTTCCTTGTTCTCGTCACCACTATTAACAGCAATTACATTCACATACGGATTATCTATTTTACTTTCTATAGCAATCGGATCATTGGCTGGATCTAGTCCAGCTGCAAGAGCATAGTTCGCATTAATTAAAACAGCATCACCTTCATCGTTCTTATACACTTGTGGAAGAAAAGCGGCTTCAATATCTGTTTTAAACGTTAATTTTTTTGGATTCTCAACAATATCATCAACTGTAGCAGTAGTTTTATTAATACCTTCTTTTAAAGTAATTAAACCTTTTTCTTCAAGCAAAGTTAAAATACGCCCATGGTCAGGTACTGAACTGCTCATGATAATTTGCGCTCCCTCAGGCAGTTCTTCTAAGCTTTTATATTTTTTTGAGTAAACACCGATTGGTTCAATGTGAATACCGCCAGCATTTACAAAATCATATTCATTTTCCTCAATTTGTGATTCTAAATAAGGAATGTGTTGAAAATAGTTTGCATCAAGCTGTTTTTCATCAAGAGCTGTATTAGGTAAAATATAATCAGTGTACGTTACGATTTCTAAGTCAATTCCTTTTTCTTCAAGAAGCGGCTTAGCTTCTTCCAAAATTTCAGCGTGTGGTACATTTGAAGCACCTACAATAATTTTTTTATTTGAATCTTCTGAATTGTCAGACCCACCGTTAGACCCACAAGCAGCTAATACTAATGATAATGCCAACACAAGTAGTAAATTTAATCTTTTCTTCATTTTGATATCCCCTTTTCTTATGATGATTTATATTATTTACTGTGAGCTTCGTTGGAAAGTATTCCTTACTGCACGAAACACTTTCCAAAAGTCACATTGTACAATTTCTCATTTGTAAAAATTGTACATTTTAAAATAAACATTTATGAAAGATACTTTTTTCTATCGTTTATCTAATTTACTTGTTACATAGTCCCCAATAAATTGAATTACAAAAACAATTACTAGAATGATAATTGTAGCAACAAGTGTGACATCAGGACGACTTAGCTGGAATCCTTGTAAATATGCCAAATTTCCGAGTCCACCCGCTCCGACAGCGCCAGCCATCGCTGTTGATCCAATTAATGCAATAGTTGTTACTGTAATACCAGATATAATTGCTGGCATTGATTCAGGAAGCAATACTTTCCAAATAATCGTGCTCGTTTTTGCTCCCATCGCTCTAGCTGCTTCAATAACACCTTTATCAATCTCACGGAGTGCAATTTCAACCATCCTTGCATAAAAAGGAGCTGTACCAATAATTAACGCAGGCAGTGCTGCTTTTTCACCAATCATCGTACCCATTATTATTTTCGTTAAGGGAATAAGTAAAACAATTAATATAATGAAGGGAATGCTTCGGAAAATGTTTACGTAGGCTCCGACAATTCCATACACTAATCTATTTTCCCAAATATTCCCCTTTGAAGTGAGGAATAAAATTAAACCTAAAATAATTCCAAGTATAAACACAGCGACCACAGAAATACCTGTCATATATAATGTTTGATTTGTTGCCTCCCAAACTCTTTCCCAGTTGACATTAGGCAAATACTGCTCAAGCATTCGTGATCACCTCCACTCCAACTTGTCTTGCTTGCAGAAACTCTATTGCAGATTGTAATTGGTCATCATCGCCTGCTATATGAAGGAATAATGTTCCATAAGACCCTTTTTGCGTTTGTGATATCTTTCCTTGAATGATATTTACACCACATGTTGAAGATCTGATAAGATCACTAACAACAGGTTTTTCGGCATCA
>Ga0233368_1000045_pt1 | contig 11016 bp, 14 predicted proteins | sample ElkDunMinimDraft_25_FD_180681 | JGI IMG/M metagenome (GOLD analysis project Ga0233368, IMG submission 180681) | Fecal eukaryotic communites from dung pellets of Tule Elk in California, USA - Elk Dung D1 | ecosystem: Host-associated > Mammals > Digestive system > Large intestine > Fecal | place...
TTTGCGCATCCCCGCTATGGGTAATACGTAAATCCCAGCTGTTCCTCTTGCTAGATGATCTAATGTTGCAATACGTTGAGCTCTTAACTCCGGTGAAGCAATTGTCATATCTGCTGCAATAAACTCATCAGCAGGATAATAAAACACAGATTCTTCACCGATTAATGACGCTAAATCATCTGCTAACTTTTGCGCCTGCAATAAATTAGGAGATAGCACATAAATGGGCTTATTCGTTTCTAAAAATAACGCATTTAAAAATGCTGGCCGCGCGCCGCCCGTTAAACCTGTAATTAACTGCTGATCTGCTTCGCCCCTTTTGATTTGTTCAAGCAATGTATTTATATGTTTATCTTGCGAGAATAGTTGATGAAAAACTCCCATTGAAAAACTCCTCTCAGCTTGTTTCCTGGAATAAAAAACGGAAAAAGCCTTGGCACACCCTATGCTTTAAAAAGCTCCTGCGTGCCAAAGCAAACCCGCTATTTAGTATTTAACCTCTTGCTCAAGTTATTGTAACCAATTTTTCAGCGCATGGTAATCGGGAAATTGGCGCAACGAATCTTCGCAGTGCTCGCAAATCGAATGTACAATCGTTTCACCACGTTCATTTTTTTCTATATAATCATCCACTTCCCCAACTTCAAACTGGTGTAACTTTCGGATTGTTTCCTCTGCATCAAATGGCAATGTCCCAATCTCTGTTTCACAGTGTCTGCAGCGATAACGAACTGGCATATGCGCCCTCCTCTGAATACATTTGTATTCAAAGTATAGACGTTCAAGTATTTTTTTATGCGCCGTTAAATGTGTTCATGACATCTAAAAACTTTTTCGATAAGGAAGCTTCAACTGCATCACATGACTTTTTAATCGCATCTTGGACAATTGCTTCATCCTCTTCTGAAAATTTTGATAGAACATAATCCGCCACCTTCATTCCTGCTGGTGGACGACTTACGCCAACACGAATACGATTAAATTCCTGTGTTCCTAAATGTTGAATTAACGACTTTATGCCGTTATGTCCACCTGCACTACCTTTCCCTCGAAGACGCAGTTTACCTGTTTCTAAATCTAAATCATCATAAATGACAATAATATTCTCTATATCAACATCAAAGTAATCCATTATTGGGCGAACACACTCGCCAGATAAGTTCATATAGGTAAGTGGCTTTAACAGCATTACCTTACCTTCTGGGCGGTGCACACTTGCATACATCCCGTTAAATTTTGTTTGATTTAATGGGGCTCCCCATCGATCCGCTAATGCATCAATAACATCAAATCCTATATTATGACGAGTATGCTCATATAGCTTACCCGGATTCCCTAAACCGATAATTAACTTCATCGTTTAAAACCTCATTTTATTTTTAATTGTAGCTTATTTTAACATACATAAACAAAAACGTCCTACTCCCGAAGAAGCTCTGTATCATTTATATACGTCTAGTATTTTTGTATTCTCTCATCTATTAAGTTCATGTCACAATTCATATGTTACATAATAATATGCACTAAATAAAAATATGTAGCTCTATAGAGTTTAACCTATAGAGCTACATATTTAAGCTTGTGCCTCTGGTGTTTCGATAGCAATTGGGTTTTGTACGGGCGGGTCAATCGCACTAGCCGGTTCCGATGCTGGTGGCGTCACTGTTGCTAATGTAAAATCATCTTCCTGTAACACTTCAAAACCGATTTTATCGCGGACGTCACCGAGCGCAATTGTATCCCCAACATTTAATGCGGATACGTCAATTTCAATTGACTCTGGTATTTGAGATGGCTTTACTTTAATTTTTAACTCACGGTTCGGCAAGTTCAGTACGCCACCCTCTTTTGCACCAATAGCCTCTCCAATAACGATGATTGGTACGTCTACTTCTAGTTCCTCACTCATATTAACCGCTTGGAAGTCGACATGTTTAATGTTACCTTTTAAAGCGCAACGTTGTATTTCGTTAATAACAACATTGACCGTTTGCCCTTCTAGGTTTAATTTGAACATCGCATTTTGTCCATGTGCTTGTATACCTTTTATAAAACTTGTCGTATCAACGCTAATAGGTGTTGCAACTGTTCTATATCCGTACACGTTTGCTGGTATGCCACCACTATTTCGAATTTTACTTAACATTGACCGAGAACCAGCTTTGCGTTTTGTTACCTCTAATAATGTACTCATACTTCTCCGTCCTCTTTTCCGTAAAAATTTATCTTTTTCATTTTTACCTAACAGAGAAGAAACTAAACATTTAGTAACAGATTAGCAAATCATATCCCTTTAGAAAAATACAACTTACGCTCTTGCGAAGTTGACGCTTTCTCTTATGTGGATTTCCTAAACGACAAAAAAAGCTGTGCACTTTAGTTCGCGCACAGCTTTTTATAATAATTAATCAAATAATGTACTTACCGATTTGTTTTCATAAACACGTGCAATTGCATCAGCCATTAAGCCAGCAACAGAAAGCTGCTTAATTTTTGGAGATAATTTATCTTCTGATAATTGGATTGTGTTTGTAACAACTAACTCTTTAATTGCTGAGTTTTCAATACGCTCAATTGCAGGGCCTGAAAGTACAGGATGTGAACAGCAAGCATAAACTTCCTTTGCACCTGACTCAAGTAATGCATTCGCACCGATTGTAATTGTACCTGCTGTATCAATAATATCATCGATTAAAATACAAATTTTACCTTCGATATTACCAACAATATTCATTACTTCTGCTACGTTTGGCTTCGGACGGCGTTTATCAATAATCGCGATTGGTGCTTTTAAACGCTCCGCCATTTTACGGGCACGTGTTACACCACCATGATCAGGTGATACGATAACAACATCATCTGGGTTGAAACCTTTTGTTTTGAAGTAATCAGAAAGTAACGGCACTGCTACTAGGTGATCGATTAAAATATCGAAGAACCCTTGAATTTGAGGTGCGTGTAAATCTAAAACGATTACACGTGTAGCACCAGCAGTTTCAAGTAAATTCGCTACTAATTTCGCTGTAATTGGCTCACGCGCTTTTGCTTTACGGTCTTGACGAGCATAGCCATAATACGGCATTACAACGTTTACTGTACGCGCAGAAGCACGTTTTACAGCATCAACCATAATTAGTAGTTCCATTAAATGTTCGTTTACAGGTGCAGAAGTTGATTGGACGATGAATACGTCACAACCGCGAATACTTTCTTCAATACTAATTTGCACTTCTCCGTCACTGAAATGTTTTACAGATGATTTACCTAGCTCTACACCCATTTCATCTGCAATTTCTTGAGCAAGTGGGTTATTTGAGTTTAGTGAGAAGATTTTTAATTTTGAGTCAGCGTATTGATACGGCATGATGGCCTCCTGTTTTTTGTGATAATTATTTTAGTTTGTTACTAACATAGTTTAATTTGTTTTCTTGTCGAGCACGGGCAAGTGCTAAAGCATCTGCTGGCACATCTTTTGTGATTGTAGAACCTGCTGCAACAAATGAACCTTCACCTAATGTTACTGGCGCTACAAGATTTGAATTACATCCTACAAATACATCATTTTCAATAGTTGTTTTAAATTTATTTCTGCCATCGTAGTTTACAGTAATTGTACCACAACCGATATTACAGTTATCCCCTACTTCAGCATCTCCGATATAGCTTAAGTGCGATACTTTCGTATTGTCACCTAACTTGCTTTTCTTTACCTCTACGAAGTTACCAACTTTCACATGGTCACCTAGAGAAGATGCTGGACGAAGATGAGCAAACGGACCAACAGCTGTTTCATTACCTACTGTGCTATCTAACACAACAGAGCTATGAATTGTTGTTGCATGACCAATTGTACTGTTTACGATATGGCTGTTTGGACCAATCACACAGTCTTCACCAATGACTGTATTTCCTTCAATGATACAGCCTGGTTGGATCACTGTATCCGAACCAATTACTGCATCTGCGCTAATATGCGTTGTAGCTGGATTAATAATCGTTACACCGTTACGCATATGACGCTCATTGATGCGCGCACGCATAATTTCCTCTGCTTGAGATAAGGCGAAACGATCATTTACACCTAATGTCTCATCAAAATTATCCGTTACATAAGCCGCTACAATTTCACCTTGCTTTTGCAAAATTTCAATGACATCTGGTAAATAGTATTCACCTTGAGCATTGTCATTTTTCACCAGTTTTAAAGCTTCAAATAACGCTTTATTGTCAAAGCAATAAGTACCTGTATTAATTTCCGTTACTTTTCTTTGCTCTTCTGTTGCGTCTTTTTGCTCTACAATTTGTGCTACGTTCCCTTTCACATCACGTAAAATGCGACCATAACCAGTTGGGTCTGAAGCCACTGCTGTTAAAATTGTCGCTTTAGCGTTTTGTGAAGTATGGTAGTCGAATAAGGCTTTCATCGTTTCAGGACGGATCAACGGGGTATCACCACAAACAACTAAAGTCGTACCTTCAAGCGTTCCTAAAATTGGTTCAGCTTGTTGAACGGCATGTGCAGTACCAAGTTGTTCAGCTTGTAATACGTACTCACTTTGTTCACCTAACCGATCCTTCACCATTTCAGCTCCATGGCCAACAATTGTTACGATGCGTTCCACATTAAGTGTTCCGATATGATCCACAACATGCTGAACCATTGGCTTACCGCATACGGGATGGAGCACTTTATATAATTTGGACTTCATGCGTGTGCCTTGACCAGCTGCTAATACAATAGCAAAAATATTAGTCATCTTTAAGTCCTCCAATTTAGCTCATTATCTCTTATGACTATATAGTAAATCCACTTGATTTTCAAGGCATTCAGACTTGACAAAACATTGACACATCTGCATTTTTAGAGGGTAAATTGGCTAGCTTTAGGCATTCGAGATGACAAGAGATAAACAACTTACAACTTATTTTTTATTATTTAAGTTCGTTTCCTCACCACTTATGCTTACTAATTCTAAACAAAATGGTCACATATATGTAAATGAAACATTTAAAATTGAACTGTAAATTAACTTTTTTAATTATTTAATGACACGAATTAATTCCTCTCTGCTAATTTGACGGAAACGTTTACGTTCAGGATTCCTTCATTGATTGGAACAAAAAGTAAAAACGGCAATTTACAATGCCTACTGTTAGATTCCCTTAAAAACTAACACGTTTCTCTCCATTGAAAAAAGCTGCCCAAAATGAGTAAATCACTCACCTTGGACAGCTCTAATTATTAAATATCTTTATATATTTGCTTCTTCTAGTTCTAGTACTTCCTCTTCACTTGAAGCGTGGTAAGCAGCTAAAACGATTTCTTGAATTTTATTACGTGTACCCGAATTAATCGGATGTGCAATATCGCGGAATTCCCCATCTGGCGTACGCTTGCTTGGCATTGCTACAAACAAACCTGAATTGCCATCAATCACTCGAATGTCATGCACTACAAACTCATCGTCTAGTGTGATGGAAGCGATCGCACGCATTCTTCCATCAGTTTGCACACGACGTAATCGTACATCTGTTACTTCCATTCTTTCACTCCTCTCATCTAAGATGTCATCTTTCATGAGAATTAATTTCTTCAAAAAAACATTAATTCCTTCTTTTTCTAATTAAAAGTTCTATTTTCCCTACTTTTGATAGTTTTTACCTACCTATTAAAATCTATTTATGTTGAATATAGACGTGTTTTATTAATAGCTCTTTGTATTTTTTTGATTATATATGAAATTGCATTAAAAAAAGCACCACCCTAAAGAGTGATGCTTTTAACGGATTACTTTACTAATGCAATAACTTCAATTTCAACTTTTACGTCTTTTGGAAGACGTGCAACTTCAACCGCTGAACGAGCTGGCTTATGCTCACCAAAATGGCTTGCATATACTTCGTTCATCTCTATAAAGTCGTTCATATCTTTCATAAATACAGTTGTTTTTACAACTTGATTTAAAGATGTACCTGCTGCTGCAAGTACAGCCTTTAAGTTTTCAAACACTTGGTTTGTTTGCTCTTTAATATCACCTTCTACTAACTCGCCTGCTGCCGTTAGCGGAATTTGACCTGAAGAGTAAAACATGTTGTTTACGATAATTCCTTGTGCGTATGGACCAATTGCTGCTGGTGCATTTGTTGTTGATACGGTTTTCATACATTTCGCTCCTTTGAAAAGTAATTCCCTTCGCTTAATGCGATTGTACCATCCTTCTCATTCACTTCATGAAGCTTTACTAAAGAATAGTAGTCATCAACTAACGTTTCATCTGCATGTTGAGCTTCAACTAAAACAGCAATACCTGCAAGTTTGCAATCAAACTCCTCAAGTAAGTTTTTCATACCGTTCATCGTACCGCCAACTTTCATAAAGTCATCTGTAATCAATACACGTTGACCACTCTTCATGCTACGCTTTGATAACACCATCGTTTGGATGCGACGAGAAGAACCTGATACATAATTAATACTTACTGTAGAACCTTCCGTCACTTTGCTATCTCGACGAACAACTACAACTGGTACGTTTAAATGGAGTGCAATCGCATGGGCAATTGAAATCCCCTTCGTTGCAACTGTCATAATAACGTCAATTTGTTTATCCGCAAAGGCACTAGCAAATACTTTCCCTACGCGGTTCATTAAATACGGATTTCCTAATAAATCCGTCATAAATAAATAGCCACCTGGCAATAGTCGATCTGACTGACCAAGCTCTACAATAAGTTCATGAATAATATCATTTATTTCTTGATTGGAGCATTTTGGGATATATTTCACCCCACCTGCTGCGCCGGGCACTGTCACCAACAACCCGATTCCTTTTTCTTCGAAAGTTTCTTTTACAATCGTTAAATCCTCACTAATAGATGATTTGGCAGATTGATATAGATCAGAAAAATAGGTTAGCGGAATCAGCTGATGTGGATGCTCAAGTAAATAGTAAGTCATGTCAACCAAGCGTTCACTACGCTTCCATTTCATATGACCCTCTCCTCTAAACATAATTAAATCACTTTAAATACGAACTTTTAATAGGTAAATTACCATAAATATACGTATTTAAGCAAGTGGATTCCGTTCACCCAACATGCGTACAATATATACTTCCTCACAAAAACCACGTAAACCATTATAAATTCTCGTCGCTCGTGTTTCTGAATCAACAAGTCCAAATACCGTCGGACCGCTTCCACTCATTAAAACAGCATCTGCACCAAATCGCTGCATTTGCTCTTTAATTGTAATAACTTCCGGGTGGAGTTTAAATGTTACAGTTTCCAAAACATTGCCTAAAGATTTACATAACAACTCATAATCTTGCTTTTCAATTGCCTCAATCATTTGCTTCGTATTAGGGTGTTCGATGCCTTCTAGCTTTAAACCGCCATAAACATCTGCAGTAGAAACACCAATCTTTGGCTTTGCTAATACAACCCAACAAGTTGGTGGTGCTGGTAGTTCTTCAATCTTTTCGCCACGACCTGTCGCAAGTGCCGTACCACCATAAATACAAAATGAAACGTCCGAACCAATTTTCGCACCATGCTCAGCTAACTCATCCATCGTTAAGTTTAAATTCCACATTTCATTTAAACCGCGTAAAGTTGCTGCTGCATCACTGCTACCACCTGCTAGTCCAGCTGCAATTGGAATTTCTTTTTCAATACTAATCGATACACCTTCTGCAATACCGTATGTATCTTTTAAAAGCTTGGCTGCTTGGTACGCAAAGTTACGTTCATCATTTGGCACAAAGCGATCAGCCGAGATAATTTTTATTTGACCATCAGCACGAGGCTCTAAACCAATCCGATCAGCTAAATCAACCGTCGTCATAATCATTTCAACCTCATGATAATTATCAGGTCTTTTATATAAAACATCTAATGTTAAATTAATTTTAGCGGGTGCCTTTACATAAAGCATACTAAAATCCTCCTTACGTCGCACAAGTTAAAAATATCACTGCCTTCTATTTTACCATACACACGCCCACAGGAACTTATAGAAAGTATATAAACTTTTTTCCAAATATAAAACGATTTAGATTTCGGGAAAAATCGGAAGAATCCCTCTCGAAAAAGTCGAGAGGGATTCTTAATCGTGTCAACCTTACTTTTCTTTTTGGTTCGCGTTAGCTAAACTTTGCTCTGCCTTTTCAATAGCACGCTTGACCATATTTCCGGCATCGCGAGATTTAATCCCGCCCCAGCCTTCTTTTTCTACGACATCATAAAATCCGAGTTCTTTGGCAATCTCTTCTTTTAGACGTTGCGACATGATCTTATTTTTAGCCATGCTTATTAACCTCCTTTGAAAGTCTGGTTGACGAACATAGTATGTGGAGAAGCATAAGCATTATACTTTTTCTAAATTTGACCAAATGTAAGTCCTGTAAAAATGAAAAACACTCATCTGATAATGAGTGCTTCATCTAAATCATATAAATCATATAAATTAAACTAGATCTTATTTAGCGACAGCAATCGTGTCATCTAAAAAAGTAATTTCTACTGCTTCGGTTAAAATATCTGTGTAGCTGTAAGAAACGCGTTTACACGCATTGTCTTCTTGGTCAAGTTCAACAACAAATACTGCACGATAAGTTTCGCTTAGTACACCTGCGCACTCAACTGTTTTCTTGCGACCTCCGTTTGCTTTTAATTGCAAACGTTTACCCAAATGACACTCTAACGACTTTTTAATGTCAGCTAACGTTTTTGGCATTTCGCATACACCTCACTATTTAAGAAGTATATCACAAATCGCCTAAGCAGTCAATAAAATATAATATTTTATCATCACATAATTATTCCCGTCAACTTTTTCTTTTAAAAAAATAGCGAAATTTATGTGAATTTTATATTATCATTGTTTAGAAAAATTTGGATGAAGGGCGTCAGCCAAGCGTCCGAACTCTTCAATCGTTAATGTTTCGCCTCGACGTGTAGGTTCAATACCACTCGCTTCCAATGCAGCAATAATCATTTCTTTCTTTTTCTTACCGTCCTGAAGACCTGCTTGCAAGTTATTTAATATTGTTTTACGACGTTGTGCAAATGATGTACGTGTTACCTCAAATAAAAAGTCTTCACTTATTACTGTTACAGGTGGCTTGTCATGCTTGATTAAACGGATAACGGCTGAATCTACATTTGGTTGCGGCATAAATACCGTTTTTGGTACAATCATCGCTACCTCAGCTGTACAGTAATATTGAATCGCAATCGATAATGAACCGTATTCCTTCGTTCCTGGCTTTGCTGTAATTCGGTCTGCTACCTCTTTTTGCATCATTACAACAAATCCTCGAATTGGTAGACGATCATTTATTAATTTCATTAAAATTGGTGTTGTTACATAGTAAGGTAAGTTAGCCACAACCATAATATCGTTAATACCTGACATCTCTTCTTCGATAACCTTTACTACATCTGCTTTTAAAATATCTGAATGTACGATTTTTACATTATCGTATGGGCTCAACGTATCTTCTAACACCGGAAGTAATCGTTGGTCAATCTCAAATGACACTACTTTTTTTGCCGCGCGTGCTAAATGTTCTGTCAATGCACCAATTCCCGGCCCTACTTCAATAGCACCGCTTTCTTCCGTTAAGTTTGCGTGGCTGACAATGTTACGTAAAATGTTCGGATCAATTAAAAAGTTTTGTCCTAGGCTTTTCTTAAATGAAAATCCATATTTATTTAAAATTTCTTTCGTGCGAATCGGTGTCGCAATATCTTTATACATGCTCGTCCTCCTGATCTATATGCGCTACAGCCGCGGCAAATTGTTCCACTGTAATTTGAAACATAATAAGACGCTTATGTAGTTGCTTGCCATTCGTCATCCCAATATTTAAAATGTCACCTAATCTTTTGCGACGTTCTTTTGACTGTGGATGTCCAATTAATTTTGCTAACATCAAATCTTCTAGTGTTATTTGTTCCCGGGGCTGCTCACTTGTATTTACTGTATACACATTACGAAGAGCTATACGGATATCTTCATCACTAGCATGCTCAATTCCTAGACCTTTACCGTTTTTCGCAATCGTTTTTTCTTTCGCTAAAAATGCATGCTTGACCTCTGGAATACGTTCTTCAATAATAGCTCGAATGCGCCGACCAGGATAGTCTGGATCTGTAAATACAATGACACCGCGCTTCTTTTGAGCATGTTCAATACGACGAAGCGTTTCCTCTGAAATAGCTGAGCCATTTGTTTCAATCGTATCGGCACCAACCGCACGTTTAATAGCTGTTGTATCGTCTTTCCCTTCTACGACAATGATTTCATTTATATGCAAGGTATATCCTCTTTTCCTTCAAGCTTCTTTTGACATTTTAACATAACTAACAAAGGTGAACCCACGAAAAACGCTTTTCGTGGGTATTCTAGTCCTTAATTATAATAAGCAAATTTAAAAACAATTACTTCCGTAATAAAACAATATTCAAGTCCGTAGCCTTCGCGCTTTGCCACAGCCAGAGCAGGAACTAGCGTTGGAAAAACACGCTATTTCCTACTCTGACTCCTGTGGCTGTGTCGCGCTACGGCAAAAGTAAAAACTTCTTTATGTTTTAATAACCGTTTATCCACTCTGTTAAATCATGAAAAAGTTATTGTACTTGTTAAAGATTTAAGGGAATTCAATTTAATGTTATGGCACATATTCAAGTTGTTTAATAGCAATTAAAAACGGAGAATTCCTACTTTGCATTTTTTTATTAGTATTTTCACCAATAAAAATAGCTTTCCCGCCAGTCAAAACGGGAAAGCACTTCATTTTGGAATACTATTTATTAGATTACTAGTTTAACACTTTAATACGTACTTTTTTGCGTCCCCAGTTTTTCGCTGCAGACTTTGATGACACTAATATGTCAATTTTATTACCTTTAATTGCGCCACCTGTGTCAGCTGCAATGGCATAGCCGTAGCCTTCAACCCAAACTTTAGAACCTAACGGAATAACTTTTGGATCGACCGCAATTAATTTCA
>Ga0233368_1000047_pt1 | contig 10978 bp, 2 predicted proteins | sample ElkDunMinimDraft_25_FD_180681 | JGI IMG/M metagenome (GOLD analysis project Ga0233368, IMG submission 180681) | Fecal eukaryotic communites from dung pellets of Tule Elk in California, USA - Elk Dung D1 | ecosystem: Host-associated > Mammals > Digestive system > Large intestine > Fecal | place...
ATTCTAGCTTAGCAATATTGAACACATAGTTTCTTGCTTGCTCGTTCAGTGCTTCGTATGCCGCACGAACAGTTGCAATCGCTTCCTCATCTGATAATTGCACATCATTTAACGCTGGTAACGCGTCAATTTGTACACTTACCTGATCTGCCTGTTCTTGCTCAGGCGAAGCAGCTTCATTATCCTTTAAGATTTGTAGCTGCTGTTCTAGGGATTCTAGCTTAGCAATATTGAACACATAGTTTCTTGCTTGCTCGTTCAGTGCTTCGTATGCCGCACGAACAGTTTGTAGCGTAATTTCATCATTTAAAGAAATAAAGTCTACTTCAGGTAAATTATCAATTTGTTGTTCAATGTCTATAGCATTTCGAATATAGTTTATTTGTGCTAACGCATCATCAATCATTACTTGATCTGCATCTACTGTCGAAAGTACAGCTAAACCATTTTCATACGCCGCTGCTAGTGAATCATTACTTAAAAGTTCAGCACGTGCTGGGCTACTATTAATCTCTGCAATTGCTTCTGTTAAGTAATCTTTATTTACTAACGGGAAGAATTGACTGTCGTCACCGCCTCCCATTGCATAGCCACCGCCGATATCACTACCATATGCAACTGTAAATTGCACACGCATAATGTCACCATCTAATAAATATTTACTGTCAAATCCTACGTTTGGGAAAACATTATTAACTGAATACATCCATCCTGACATATGGTTAAAGTCGAATTCACCTAATCCATAAGATTCTGGATCGTAATTACCAATATCCGGAATAACTTCTCCTCTTTCATTCAATTTATCTAAAATTACACTAGGTGGATTAGGGGGCCTTTCCGATAAAACCTCGCCTGATATAGAAGATAAATAAAATCCACTTTCAAGTTTCCCCGTATTCCCATACTCGAATCCATAATCTTGCAACACTCTATCTAGATGATAAGCTGCATTGTCTCCTTTAATAACATCTACCTTGATTGGTTCAATTAAGTACCCTAAACCAACAACGAATGCATCCATACTAAAGGTGAAAGACCCAATAACATCGCCGTTCTGTGCTTCTTCGCGAATAATCGTAAACGAACGTGTATACTCGCGTCCCTCATGGTTAACAACGATATGAACATTATTTGTACCTACTACAAGATTTAATGTGTAGCTTGTTTTGATTTCGTCATTCCAATTAATACCAACCATTTCGCCATTGTTTGTTACTTGAACATTATTTGTATCTATTTTAACGTCGTCTAATGTTCTAGCCCATAAATCAAATGTTATTTTATCTGTTTTCGTTACTAATCCGTCGACTAAATCAACGTTTATTGTTATATCTTCTACTTCTTGCGCATAAGAACTACTTCCAAAACCTAAAGAAGTAACTGTTGGGTATAAAATTAATAGTAACGCTAGAAAGCTGAGAAGTATCTTCTTTATGTCAGTCATTTTTACTCTCCTTACATCATTTCAGCAATGTTTAAAGTACGCTTCAACACTTTCGCCATTTGTGAACGTTTTAAGTTTGCTGTTGGTGAAAACTCGCCTTTTGAATTCCCTGTCATAATATCTAACGTATTTAAAATTCCAACATCTTTACGTGCATATTCAGCAATTTTACTTGCATCTACATATGGTGTTCTGCTTAGTACTGAATCTACATCGAATTCTACATAGCGCAATAAATTAGCCATAAGTGATGCTGCCTGTTGCCTTGTTAACTTTCCTTCTGGATTAAATGTTGTGGCAGAAGTACCTTTGGCGATACCCGCTTCCACTAGCGCTTGTATGTCTTTCTCATACCATTTGCCTTTCGTATCAGCGAATGAAGTAGCATCTCCAGAAGCCTTTAAATTTAACGCACGGGCAATCATTACCGCAAATTGTCCACGTGTAATTTCTTCATTTGGACCGAAAGTTCCATTACCACGTCCTTTAATTACTTGGCGATTTGCTAGATAAATTATTTCATCTGCATTTGAAACTGTGGCAATATCTGAAAATGACACTTGGTCTGAACTAAACTGGAATGTACCGCCCTTTTTTAGTTTTAACATTACTTCTTTATCCGTTGAAACATGTGCAATGGTTGGATTTTCGCTATCTACCTCTAATAAATATTTATCCTTTAACTTTTTGCCATTTAAAAAGTAAATATAAGGAATAGTTAATGAGTAGTATCCATCATTTAATTCCAACTTTTCTTTTTTGTTATTTGTAAGCTCTATAAAGAAGTCAACCGTAAACTCTTCTTTTTGATAATCAAATGTTGAAATCTTGAAATTTACACTATTTGCATTTTTATTTTTTTGTAATTGCTTTATTAGCTGTGCTGTTGAAATAGAAAGTTTCACTCCACGTGTATCCATAATTACAAGATTTTTAATATCGTATTGTTGAATAGAGTTTTGTAAAATATCAACAGGAATAGTTACAGCAAAGTCGCCCGCCGTTTTTGCTGATTGAATTGTTAATGTTTTCCCATTTACAATCATTTCATCAAAAACATCCGAATCCAATTCTCCCTCTAATTCCTCAACTTCAAGCGCGTCTTTTTCAATTACTTTTAATTGTTCTTCAAGCGCCGCAAGCTTACTATAATTTGTTACAAGTAGTTTTTGATCGGCTGACAACCCATTATAATAAACAATTGCTTCCCTTACGGATTCTTTGTGAGCACGCGTTAATTTCTCAAGCGTTGGTAAATTATCAATAAGCCAGATAACATTCGCAATTGTCGCCTCTGTTTTATCTTTCTCTGTTGCTACCCTCAGCTTTGCCTCAAGCTCTTCTAATTTCCAATAGTTTGTAATTTGAAGTCTTTGCGTTGCAGTTAATACATTGTAAGCAATGCGTGCATTGTCAATTGCAATCTCATATTCAACTGAAATATTCGGTACATTATAAAGAGAATCGATTGTTTTAATTAAGTTTTCTACTTTCAGTTGCTCATCATATTGCGATAAAATTCCGCTAAGCAGACCTTCTAAAGTGATAAGTTTACTTAAATTCATCACACTTTGTTGTTCTGTTGCTGATAATCGATTGTAAGCGGCTCTTGCCTGTGTAATTTTATTTTCATGATCTTTTGTTAAACTGCCTTCTATTGGTAATGTCTCAATAAGGTCCATTACCTTTTGAATATTTGCTTCACTCATATTGCCTACAGTGCTACTTGTTTGTGCATAAAGAGTTACACTATACTCTGGCATTACTAAGCGCTCGTTCGGCATATACGTAGTACCTGTTCCATCTTGTCTAGTATTCCATGCAACAAAATCAGTTGCTGATAAGTCCGGTATCGTTACTAACGCGTATGGTGAAACGCTTTGAGATGAAGATTCACCAACTTGATTTCCTTCAAAGTGAATTGTATTCGTTGTAGCAGCCATATAGCTGTACTCACCATTTTGCATATCGCTCATATCATACAAGCGATTTAATCCTTTTTTAAAACGATCATATGCAATAAGACCGTACAATGCTTGGTCAGTTGCCATCGCATTAACAGCTGTACCCGATCCGCCACCTCCATCATAACCAGCTGTTACGTGTTTGAAGCCACCTACTTCTGGAGATGATCCACTACCATTAGCCCAAAATGTTAACAAAGCATCTATCATATTGTTTGTCCAAACACCATCTTGGAAATCACCTTGCGTAATAAAACTAACTGTTTGATTGATATGCGGTAAAGTAATACTAGTTGATAATGGATTCATATTCATAGCTGTTAAAGCTACAATTACTTGTACAATACTCTCTGAGTTACTCGTTCCCCAGCTACCATATCCACCACTAGGAAGTTGAATTTCAGATAAGACAACAATTGCACGTTCTACTGCTTGTGCAAAATCTTGATAACTTGTTGTAGCTCCAGTTTGTTGATAGCGACTGCTGTCAAGATAATAAGGCGCTAATGCCTGAAGAGCCATCCCTGTAATATCAGGATCTGGTATGCTACCACTCAACGCCCAGCCACCATTCGACTGTTTAATTTCCTGTGCTAAAATATAATCAATCATCTTACCGACTGTATTGACATCACTATTAGAAGCATCCGGATATAATTGATAACCGCCTGTATCTAAAGCGATAATTTCCCAAATAGGTCCATTAATGCCTTGACGGTATGAAAAACTATGCGATTTTGATAAATGTTCCACAAAGTCATAACCTGCGACATTTGTTATTGGATAGCCTAACGCCGTCAGTGCCAATGTTAAACGAGACCACTCTGTTGATTTACTACGGTCTAGTAAACCATTTTTACTTTGGACGTAACTTCCGATTCCTTCTATATAATTAGAAAAATAACCGGGCTGTATGTAATTAATATAATCATAGCCTGTATACATACCGCGTAGTAAATCCATAACCGACCATTCTCCATATGTACTACCCATTGTAGGTGCAGTGACGGTTTCTAAAATGTAGCGTGCTGATGCATTAATATAGAAACCTATTTCTGGTTGCTCATTTTCCCAAAATCGCACACTTAAGTTCTCATAACTGGCTGTCGGATCATAAGCAACTGCACTAGCTCGTTGTGGCAGAATGCTAGTAAGTACTAACATGAGCATTAAACATACTACAAGTAGCTTTTTAAAAAAGGCTTTCATTTTTTTCAGATTCCTCCTTACTTGATTATTTTGAATAAACTCTTAGTACGTAAACAACCAACAAAAAACCGCTACCTCAGAAATAAGGTAGCGGAAAATAGGCACGAAAAAATAATCGTTTTTCTATTTGCCGTAGAGCCCCTTAATTTCCGAAGAGATTACATACGATCAAATAATGATAGGTCTCCTGACTTGCGCTTCATTTTACTTTGAGCCCTTCCCATTTACTAGATCAAAACATCGTTCAACAGTGGTTTTACTCATTTCATTAGCGCTTACAGTTGCGGAAACAGTCTCGGATTTTCACCGAATTCCCTATTAAGCCATAACGGCATCATTATTCTGCAAAAATTTATTCAATTAACAGACATTCTAACATAAAATGTAATTTAACGCAAAAACATTCGAATTATCCAAAATTTCTTCATCTATATTACTATAACTTTCATTATTAAATTATAATTCTTATACTATATCACAAGGAAAATATACACAAACATATATAACTAAACGATAATTTTAATGGTTATTTTTGGTATTTTGTTTTATAATTAATATAAATGTTCTAGCATGTTGTACACTATTTTTACTATTTGTGTGCGTATTGCATTTTCACATGGGACAAATAAATGTTGGCCATTGGCTGTTAGATTGCTTACAATGCATAATGCCTCAAATATTTTAGTTACTATAGTAGCACGATATAACATTAAGCACCAAATAAAACGGTAAAATACACCTATCCGTTGATAGGATAATCGAAATAATCAATTGTACGAACAATCATCGTCACTTTTGGTTGGTATGTAATTTTATTATTCGACCAAGTCATCTATTGCTACAAAATATAATTGTTGCACGATTAGTCCCCTCAATATTATAGATACTCCCCCCCATTGATTATGGTACATCTGAGAAAACGTCTTCATAGTCTTCCTTCGGCAAATTGTAGTTGGTGTTATTATTGACCATTTTGAACTTTTTAGCGATGCTACCCATCCACCGAACACTACGAAACTCATTGCACTTACATTAATGTTTGTTGGAATTTATTTCTTTAATATAGTGTGAAAGTAAAACACGGTTATTTCATTAAGCAACCTGCTCTCTCCACCCTCGCTACAAGTTAGAGCTTTTTCTCTCCTTAATAGAATAAGTGCATTGTAACTTTGGCTACAATGCACCATTCTGTTTTACATCATTTTTGCATATGTTAAAGCTTTATAAATAACTTTTGACATTTGTGAACGTGTTAGTTTTCCATTAGGATCAAATCGCCCATCATCTTTACCTGTGAAAATACCTAACTGTTGCATTAATGCAACACTCTTTTTAGAACTTTCAGGAATTTTTTCGATATCTGTAAAGTTCAATTCTTCACCTGATACTTCTGGTAAATCTAGTTCTAAATATGTGAATAAACGTTCAATCATTAAAGCTGCTTGATTACGTGTCACAGTTGCACCCGGTTTCAGTTGATTACCGTCACCTTTTAGTACACCAATCTCCACTAACGCTTGCAACTCCTGTGCAAATGCACTCGTTTTTGCATCTTGGAATTGTTGCTCTTTTTCTGCATGTAAATCTAACGCTCTAACTAACATTGCTGAAAATTGACCACGTGTCATTCCTGCTGTTGGGTCATATATTTCTTCTGTTTTCCCATTCACAATACGACGTTTTGCCAATTCTTCAATATACGATTTATGACCATCTTTTGCGATATCTTTAAACGTTTTATTTTCTGTTGATAACACAAATTCACCTGATGTCGCTGTTTTTAATACAAACTGATTACCTTCTACTGTAGATGGCGTGGCTACTAATGAACCATCCGGTAAGCGACGTAACAATACAGCCCCCTCTTTTGGTGACAATACTTCTGCTGGAATCGCAACTTCTGCATATTTCTTCAACGAAACATCTTTACCTTCTGAAGCAAACGAAATTTGCAATCCTTGCTTCGCTACTTGTAAAACAACATCTACTGTTTCTGTTTGTAATGCGGCTTTCGGAATAGTAATTTGAATACCTTCCTCTGATTGCACTGTTACTACAGCTGCTGGAGTTGCTGTTACATTCACCGTTGTTTGCTGTTTGTTATCTACCTTGTTCATTTCTGCTGGCTTTGTTACATCGGGTTTCTCTTCTTGTCCTGAATTTGACGGAGAAACTGGTACTGAACCACTTGGTGTTCCTGGGTTTACACTTGATGCTCCTGGTGTGCCAGGGTTTACACTTGGTACTTCTGATGTTTCCGGATTTTTACCTGGTTCTTCTGTTGTTTCAGATTTTTCTCCTGGTTCTTCTGTTGTTTCAGGTTTTTCACCTAGTACTTCTGGTAACGATGCTTGGTAAGCATTTTCTTTCTCAACTAACGTTTGATAATTAGTTACTAGTAGTTTTTGCGCTGCTGTTAGTTTCTCATATGCTACTCGTACTTCAGTTAAAGCTACTTTATGTGTTGCATCTGATGTAATTACACTTGGTAAGGCTGCAATTTTATCTATAACACTTTTTGTTGCTCTATCTACTACTGCTTCCGGTTTTGCTTGAACCGTTACTGTAATCGTTGCTGTTAAACCATTAGCTGCTTGAACCGTTACGGTTGCTTGCCCTTTGGCTACAGCCGTTAATACACCGTTTTCTACTCGTACAATAGATGCATCGCTTGTTTCATATTCAAGCGTTTTCGAATCTGTTGTATTTTCTGGTGAAAATGCTACTTGTGCTGTATGCGTATCTCCTACTGTTAACGTAATCGCTGCTTCTTTTACTGAAATCGCTGTTAACGGTACTTTCGCATCTTCAATTTCTTTTAATGCTTTATACGCATTTTCTTTTTCAACTAAAGTTTGATAGTTTGCTACGAGCATTTTTTGTGTTTCGTTTAACGCTTCATATGCTGTTCGCACCTCATCTAACTCTAGTTTATGTGTTTCCTCATATGCAATTAAGCTTGGTAAGGCTGTAATTTTATCTATGACATTTTGTAATGCTTCATCTATGACTGTTTTTTCTTCTTTAACAATCGTAATGTATACCCAATCTTCATCACTTGGTGGATTGCCTGCATATTCGGCGAATGCACTGTAAATTTCAATTTGCGTACCATTTTGTACAGGAATATCACGCAATAATTTATATTGCTTACCATCAGCTGTGTACGTTACTTGTGCCCAATAATTAGCTTGTAATGCCTCCACTTGAATTGAATCAATGTCAGATGGAACTGTTAATGTGTAATATTCTTCTTCCTCTGAGAACTGTGGTGATAATGTGCCATATTTTGAATCAATATTTAAACCGGTAATTTCTGCACTCGGGTTACTCCAATCGTTACCGATATCTGCTCCCATTTGGCTCGTCATTTGCCATCTAATAATATCGCCATCTTCAACTAAAAACTCTGAAGCACCCATATTAATAAACCAGTTATTAGATGAAATCATCCAACCACTCATCTGACCAGCTGTAAATTCACCAAAATTATGACCTGTAATATAGTCACCTGCTGGAGTTGTAAAGTTGGTAATTGAACTCAAATAGAAACCGCTCTTCGTATCGCCCCAATAGTTCGCTTCAATTCCATTCTCATCTAATAAACGCACGGTTACATCCGCAATCGTATCACCTTCAAAGTACGGTACGGCTGTGCTTTCAATCAGCACGCCTAGTGGCTCTGGGAATTCTTCGCCGCCTTCTACACGTGCTGCATAGTCTTCAAAGCTTACATACACATATCCAGCTACTCCTGTACTTGGTTTATCAGAAATAACCTCTACAGTAGCGGTTTGTGTAAATTGACCAACCATCGCTGTAATAGTAGCTGTTCCTAAGTTAATCGCTGTTACTTTACCGTTCTTATCTACTGTTGCGATACTTTCATCACTTGATGTCCACGTAATCGTTTGATCATCTGTTGTATTCACAGGATTAAAAATAACTTCTGCTTGATACGTTTCGTCTTTATTTAATTCAATTACTGAATCTTTTAGTGAAATAGAAACTAACGGCACATTCGCATTCGCCAATTCCTCAGCCGCTTTATAAGCATTTTCTTTCTCAACTAATGTTTCATAATTTGTTACTAGCTTTTGTTGTTCCTCTGATAAATTTGCATAGGCTGCACGTGCTTCATCTAATGCTAATTTATGTATTTCTGTAAATTGAATGTCCGATGGTAATGCAGCAATCAATTCCTCTACCGCTGTAACCGGATTATTTTCATACATTGGATACAGTACAATATCATGCTCTGGCATAATAAGCTTTTCACCCGCAGCATATGCTATTCCAGAGCCATCTTGTGCTGTATTCCAGCCAGTAAATGTCTTTCCAACTGTACTTGCTGCACTCGGTATTTCTATAACTGCATATGGTGAACTTTGCTGTATATCTTCTCCAAATTTAGCTGTATATTGGCTAGCATCTAAAGTTTTATACTGTCCTGCTGTCATATCTGACATATCGTATAAGCTATTTAAACCTTTTTTAAATCGCTCATAGGCAATTAATGCATAGGTTGCTTGATCGGTTGCCATTGCGTTTACTGTTGTACCAGCTCCGCCTCCACCATCATATCCTGAAATTACATGCTTAAAGCCTCCAATCCATGGTTGGCTACCTGTACCCGGTGCATAAAATTCTAATATGGCACTAAGTAGATTTTTATCCCCTTTTACAAAACTCACCGTTTCATTAATTGTTGGTAATGTAATACTAGGAGCTAAAGGATCTATATTTAGCGTTGTCAGTGCTACAATGACTTGTGCAATGCTTTCCGAATTGGGAGTTCCAAAACTTTTATAGCCCGCATCATCTTGCTGAATCTCTGCCAACACCTTAATACCACGTTCTACAGACACTTTAAAGTCTTCATATGTCATAGAAGTTTCTGCTTCATTAAAACGACTTTCGCTTAAATAATAAGGTGCCAATGATTGTAATGCCATCCCTGTCATATCAGGATCGGCAACTTTAGAGCTTAAATCCCATCCGCCATCGGGTGTTTGCTTACTTAATGTAAAATCAATCATTTTGCCGATAGTGTTAATATCGGCTTCCTTGTTCGTTGGAAGTTGCATTCGCTCGTTATCGTACAGTTGATAGCCCCCTGTATTTAAAGCTATGACCTCCCAAATCGGTCCATTAATCCCTTGTTTTTTAGCATAAGTAAATGATTCCGATAAATCCTCAATGAAATCATATTTTTTTCCTTCTATACCTACAGCTGTTACATCGTAGCCTAACGAGCTTAATGTCAGCATTAAACGGGAATACTCTGTCGATTTATTTCGATCTATATACTGTGTTTTACCAAGTTTCTCCGAAATTGTTTGTTCAAATCGACTGATATACCCATCAAAATAATCACTTGGGATATGATTTATATAGTCATAACCTAGATGCATCCCCCGTAGTAAATCCAACATGGACCATTCGCCAGCCGTTGTTCCAAATTTCGGTGATTGCACGGTTTCTAATATATATCGGTTTGCTGAATTAATATAGAAACCTATTGTCGGTTCATCATTCCAAAAACGTGCTCCGACTTTATCCTCTAATGTTGTATCACTTGCCTGCACTTGCATCGGTGATAGTGTTGAAAGTACGAGTAATACGGATAATAGCACTGCAAAGACAGAGCGCCATGTTTTACTACTTGTTTTCACCTTTCTTCCTCCTTCTTAGCTTTCCAGTGAATGTTCTTACACCTCTATGTAAATTCCCAAAAACAAAAAACCGCTATCTCTCCCATGGAGAAAATAGCGGTAAACAGCATAAAAAAGCATAAATATACTTCGTCGTCTATTTGCCATACTTTCTCTTTATTCCGAAGAGGGTCAATACGATCAAATAAAGGTAGGTCTCCTGGCTCATGCTTCTCTTTACTCTAAGAACCTTCCCATCTACTACGGAGCATTTTTCTCCGTTCGACAGTGGCATTGTCTTATTTCATCAGCACTTACAGTTGCGGAAACAGCTTCGGCATTTAACCGAATTCCCTATTAAGCTTTTTCAAGCTCCTTTATCTTGCAATACTTATTCACTTAGAGACCATAATAGCATAAAAATATTAAATAATACTACCTTTTCTAAAAATTTTAAATTATTACATGAGTTATTCATAGCTCCTTAGAAGCTTTAGATTTGAAGGCGTTTTTAGACAGACTCCTCCCTTGGTGCGGATTCGAATTTTAAAAATGGATGATTTAATTGAAATGGAGCCGTTGCACCCTGGTCAGGACATCCCAAAAGAAGTTCGTGTAGACGAAGCTCGACAACAATTTAAAGTGAAGCGAGCGTCCAGACGTCACGAATTTACTGGCAACCTTGATGAGCCGTGTACGAATTG
>Ga0233368_1000053_pt1 | contig 10522 bp, 13 predicted proteins | sample ElkDunMinimDraft_25_FD_180681 | JGI IMG/M metagenome (GOLD analysis project Ga0233368, IMG submission 180681) | Fecal eukaryotic communites from dung pellets of Tule Elk in California, USA - Elk Dung D1 | ecosystem: Host-associated > Mammals > Digestive system > Large intestine > Fecal | place...
TATTCCACAACGAATTCATTGGAATATACACATTTTAACAACAGGTTATCCACCACCTTCTGTGGATAAGAGAACGATTGTTCCAATTAACTTTTTTTGGTAAAGTAAGGATATCAATCAAATCAAATAGTATATGCACAATCTACATTCTTTATACCAAAAAATGGAGGTGAATGGCCCAAAGGCTGACGATGATGCAAAAATTAACCGATGATTTATTAATTGAATCTTATCACAAAGCCAAACAATTAAAACTAAGTAAAGAGTTTATTTGTTTAATTGAAAGTGAAATTCACCGACGTTCCTTAAGCATTAGCAATATCCTAATCCATTAATCCCCAATTTAAATTCCAATCAAAGCCTAATTTGTCCCATTAAATTAGGCTCTTATTTTGTCTAATCCTACTTTAAGAAGCCAAGAACTTCCCCAACCTTCACTTGCTGATGTGTTTGCAATTGGTCATTCAAGCTGAATGTACCTTTTTCGAACAAGAGAACTATTGTTGAACCAAAGCTGAAATAAGCCATTTCTTGCCCCTTTTGAACGGTTGAATACTCATTTTTGAGTTGAATACTATTAACAAACATTGCCCCAACTTTTACAACTGATAAATACCCTTTTTCATGCTTGATTTCTGAAATAACACGAAAGTTTTTCGATAGAGGAGCTTTTCCATATTTCATTCCCATTTGGTTAACTGGATATGAATTTTTCCCTAAAGACCATGTATTTACGATTTCTCCTGAAACAGGAGCATGTATACGATGATAATGGCTTGGGCTTAAATATAACACCATATACTGTCCACCAAGGTACTTTTGTAACCGTTGTTGATTTCCGAGCATTTCATCTATGCTATATACTTTCCCTTTAACTGTTATTTCTGCGTTATTTTCAATTAAACCACTATCCTCATATACCGCATCTACAGGACTTACAACGGAAAGTAAATCATTATCTATCTTCCTAGCATCTTCTTTTAATTCTCTTATAAATAATTCATGGAGCGATTGAAAATCTTCCTTATTCCGTTTCACTTCACTCCAATTTACCTTATATATTTTCCCGTACGATCCAATCAAAGGTTTACTGATTTTGGATTGAGAAAATTTCATTAATAAATTGGATATTAACTTATGATTCGTTAATTCAATACATAATCTATAGAATTTTTTTTTCAAGTTATTGTCCCCCGTATTATCAATTATACTAATAAGTACTTGCATAATAAGCATAGAATAAAATATTATTATACAATAAGCATATATATATGTCTCATCCCATCCGATACAAAAAGGAGTGAGGAGAATGTTTTTGTCGGAGGTCTTAGACTTAACAAAAAGAAAAATAAAGTCACAAACGGCCAACCTAATCACATTAGTGAATTTATCTTTTGGCGGATTTGCTATTTTAGCTAGTATTAGTGACCAACTTAACTTAAGTTTACTTTTTATTTTCATTGCTGCATTAGCAGACCGCTTTGATGGTATGATAGCTAGAAAATTCAATAGTGAATCTGATCTAGGAAAACAACTAGACTCTATGAGTGATATTATATCATTTGGCGTAGCACCTGCGCTTTTAATTTATCAATCTGTTTTAGTTGATGTAGGTGCACCTGGAATGTTTACTACTGTATTTTATATAGCATGTGGTGCATTTCGATTAGCTAGGTTTAATATAACTGAAAGCAAAGGCTATTTTACAGGCCTTCCTATTACAGCTGCTGGCTGTTTAGCAACATTAGCCTATCTAGGCATCGAAGCATTACCACCTGTATTTTTTATATTCTTAATGACTTTATTGTCGTTATCAATGGTTAGTCCTTTTAAAATAAAAAAGATTTAAACATGGTAGCCTGTCAAAAGCTTTTGACAGGCTTTTTACTTTTGTCTTTGTTAAATTTCACCGTTGTTTGGAGGCTCCGCGCATGATGAGCGGAAAACGTCTGTCCGCAGCAGAAACCAACAGTATTCTATAACAGATCTTTACTTTTAAAGCTTAAAATTACATATGTCTATAACAAAATCTACTTAACACAAATTCTGAATTGAAAAAAAATACAAAAATGATATGATTAGGAAAACAAAAAAATGAGGTCTACACATGCGTTCTTGGAAAAATCCTATCTTATTACTATCCGGTATTGGAATATCATTTTTAGGGAATTGGATTTATTTAATTGCCATTAATTTATCTGTATTAAATTTAACCGGATCAGCTGCTGCAGTCGCCGGTCTTTATATCATTAGACCGGTTGCCGTACTAATGACCAATACTTGGTCAGGAAGTATTATTGATCGAGTTAATAAAAGGAAACTTATGATTTTTATTAATATAACTAGAGGCTTACTAGTAATACTTATTCCATTTTTCGAAACACTTTGGCTCATCTATCTTGTTATATTTTTCATCAATATTGTTGGAGCTTTTTTCGGACCTAGCTCGTCCATATACATAACAAAATTAGTTCCTGCCGAAAATCGAAAAAAATTCAATTCCATAATGAGCCTAACAAGTTCTAGCGCCTTCCTTTTAGGACCTGCGATTGCAGGTATTCTCATTTTATATGTCGGAACAAATATATGTATTTTCATCAATGCTGTAACTTTTATCATTTGCGCATTCTTCATTTATTTGCTACCTAATGTAGACGAAGAAACTGAAGCAGTACGTGAACCAGTTCGTCTAAAAACACTTTTGAGTGATTGGAAAATAGTTAAGGACTTTGCAAAACACCAACAATATTTTATTACTGTCTATTTACTATTTCAAAGCGCCATGTTAATTGGTTTTGCATTGGATTCACAGGAAGTAACATTTATCAAACAAGTATTACAATTATCTGATCGTGATTATGGGTTGATTGTAAGTATCACCGGAGGAGGTGTATTACTTGGAGCTGCTGCTTCAACTATTTGCACGAAAAAAATATCACTTAACCTGTATATAGGTGCAGGCATGCTACTTACTTCCATTGGATATGTCTTATTCTACTCATCCATAAATTTTATTACAGCTACATTAGCCTTCATTTTCTTAGGTTTCTTTATGGCTTTCGCTAATGCTGGATACGCTACCTTCTTCCAAAATAATGTCCCTGTACATATTATGGGGAGGTTCGGTAGTATCGCTGATCTATTTCAAGGACTTGTTCAAATTTCACTTACGTTAATTCTTGGCTTATTCGCAGAATGGTTTTCACTACAAATTATTTGCTTTATTTTCTCATTAATCAGTACATTGTTTGCTGCTTTTCTTGTTATCACATTGCATCTACCTAACAAAACAAAATTTTTTTATAAAGATGCTACCGTTGATAATGACATCCAATCTAACAAGGAGTGAAATAATGGTCAAAGAATACAATGACTTAATCGGAGAAATTTTAGATGCGTCAAAAGAGAAGGGTCAATATAAAGGAAAGGGGAAGCCAATTCCACAAGAATATTTTCAAAAAGATACGTTTCAACACTTTCAACAGACTGCAAAAAATGCCGGTTTCCTACCTCCTTGGTTAGAGCTTCAAAAAGAAGTTTCCGAGCTAATTCATTCTTGTAAATCAGAAGATGATATAGAGAAGATTAATGAAAAGATTCGAAAGTATAATACAATTTGTCCTATACCAATGCAAAAACGTTTAATAACATTTGTTAACATAAACGCAGCCAAAGAAATTTGGTAAAAACAAAATCTCTTATGAATATTGACTGATTAAGTAGGGAGATATTCATAAGAGGGTAAACATGACATCCATTTTGTTGAAGAACTCATACTAATCATTGAACAATGACCTCAGCGAACATATATATAGAAGCCAATGTTCAAAGGTAATCTCAGAAAAAAGGACTCAAATTAGTTGTCAGCTCACAACTATTTGAATCCTTTATTTTAATTGCAACAACACTCATCAACACAGCCACAACTACAAACGAAATTTCCCCACAAACCACCAAAAAACCACCAAGCACCAAAAATTAGAGCAAGCACCAGTAAAATGATAAAAAGGGCATATCCAGCTCCGGTACCACCATATCCATAATAAGGACCTGGAGGTGGATAACCATAGCTATAAGGACCGTACCCATATCGATATCCCATCTTGTTCCCTCCTTATGAAATCCCTTGATATAAAATATGCCTTTATGTCCTATTTGTGCTTTAAACTACTTGTCCATGTTGCCACTTTTTACAATGATACAAGCCCTTTTATTGAAATACAAAAATGTACAGACACACCAACTATTCAAATGAAAATTTTTCAAAAAAATGATTGGTACAGACACGATACTTTCCCCTCATACATAGGATTGAATATAGGCTAATGTCCTAATATTAACGGGGGGTGATTCATTGTCTAGTCTATTGGCAGCAATAGGATATGTTGTGAAGGAATTCGTTTTGCTTATATCTTATGTAAAAAATAATGCCTTCCCTCAGCCATTATCGGCTAAAGATGAACAAAAATACTTAAAGCTTATGCATAAAGGTGATCCACACGCTCGAAACATGTTGATAGAACATAATTTACGATTAGTTGCTCATATCGTCAAGAAATTCGAAAACACTGGAGAGGAAACAGAAGACTTAATTTCAATCGGAACTATTGGTCTAATTAAAGCTATAGAAAGCTACTCAGAAGGGAAAGGCACAAAGCTTGCGACATATGCCGCTAGATGTATCGAAAATGAAATACTAATGCACTTAAGAGCTACAAAGAAAACAAAAAAAGATATATCCCTACATGATCCAATCGGTCAAGATAAGGAAGGGAATGAAATCAGTTTAATCGATGTCCTCAAATCTGAATCAGAAGATGTAATCGATACAATTCAATTGAATATGGAAATCGAAAAAGTAAAAAAGTATATCAATGTTTTAGATGAGAGGGAAAAAGAAGTTATCGTTAACCGTTTCGGCTTAGGAATTTTAAAGGAGAAAACACAACGCGAAATAGCAAAAGAATTAGGCATTTCTCGGAGCTATGTCTCCCGCATTGAAAAAAGAGCACTCATGAAAATGTTTCATGAATTTTACCGTGAAGAGAAAGAGAGAAGAAACAATAAATGAATTTATAAAATCTGCTCCCAAGTTATAGGGGCAGATTTTTAGTGAAGTCACACAAAATAACTACAGTAAAAAACAAGCGTTTCATAAGCTGAATCACTTGTTCTACAATTTCCATTTTACACTTCAACACTAACTTCTGAAGCAATAATAATACCGATTACAGCTGTAATAATGAAAGCAAATACGATGGAATACATGAAAAAACCTCCATTCTTCCTGTATCGTGATAGCTTTATTTTATCACGCATCTAGCATTATTCACTTTACACTTTTGAACAATTTGGTAATTATAGGGATGATCTATAATTAATTACTTTAACTATAAATCATCCTTACGTTAGCCAGTATCTTCCTTAATTTTTAACTTTGAAAAAATTTCGAATCCATAAATCATTCTAATCTCCACCTTTCATATTTAAAAAATAATTTTACAACATATTACGATATCGAATCAATTCAAGCATTTTATCAACAGACTTTTCATTTCTCTCTTTAAACTGTTGCTGATAAATAGCTTCTTCAGCCGTCATCTTATTCTTCTTAATTGTAATAGTTAAAAATAATAAATTTATGTTCATAATATCCTCCTCCCAAACTCTCCAGTTCTTTAGAATTGTTGTAGTTGGGAAATCTCAAATTTGAAAATTTTCCGCATTTTACATTCTATTACTAAAGTGTCATTTAGTAATTACACTTTTTAATCATTTCTTTGCCCTATTTTGCTGATTATTACAGCATATTATGATAGCCAACCTTTTCTAACATGGATTCAACCATTTTTTCTTTTCGCTGTTTATGCTCTTTTTGATAAGTCGCCTCTTCAGCAGATACTTTATTGAGTTTTACTGTTATCGTAAAAAATAATAATTGGATCGCCATTGTGCATCACCTCCTTTGTTATCACAACTTTTTCGCACAGAAAAAAGCCGCAAGAAAATTAATTCCCTACGACTCATAAAAGCTCATAAAAAGGCACAGAAAAGCCGTAGGAAAACATCATTCTCCTACGGCTGTATGTGATATTTTTCAAAAAAAGTTCAGTGCACAAAACTCCAATTAAAAATCTCCACCAGTAAGGTCGAATGTGTTTGTATTAAATTGGTTTACTAATAAATCATTTCTTAATCCAGTCAAACTAATCATCTTCAACGACCTCCTTTGTTTTGATTTTATATTACATGGTAATTATAACCAAAATACATCTAGTTGTAAACACTTTTTCCAATTTTTATTTAAAACTCTTCATCTTGGGTGGATTTTTTTTGATAAGCAGATGAAAGCGAGCAAAAAACTGCCGCTCCACATAATAATAAAATCGTCAATAGCATAAGGAAACTTGTTCCCATCATACCTCTACTAATCGATATTAATGTTCCCATATATATAAATACACTCATACAGATGAGAGTAACAGCAAAGCGTCTATAATCAACCATTTTTTCATGGAATTTTGAAACCTTTGATTTCTTTTTCATCTATCTGTCACCTACACCTTCTCTATTGTCATATTAAATGCCATCCCAACTTTAACATAGATTATTCAATAATTTATTATGAAATCGATGGTAAAATCGTATTTATCATTCGTATTAAGAATCAAAAGGATTTCTTTTAATAGTAATGCTTTGTAGTATTTCAACTTTTCAACCTTAGAAGTAAACCTTACTAAAAATGATAATCGCTACACAAAATCCCCTATTCCCCCTCAAAAAACTTGAAATGACAATAAAAACAATAGGCGAAATCAATTATGATTTCGCCCAATTTCATTATACAATTTATAGTTTGCTACTATATAACTACTAAAGATTATACTCGTTCTTTCATATAGTTATAGTATTAATAATATTCCTCTTCGTCATAATAGGAATCATAATAAGAATCGTATTTATCACGATAATCAGCTAGGTTTTTATCGGATGATTTAGTTAGGGTCAAATAGTTATCTGAATCTCCAACATCCGAAATCTCCCACTTATTATCACTTACTTTGGTAAATACTACTTCATCATCTACTGTAATCGTTGTCTCTGTAGCATCTGTTATTTCACATGCACTTTCTTCGTCTTCTTCACCTTCAAAATACAATGTTAAATCAATGAAATCATCAGAACTATCATTTTGCAGTATTTCTATAAATCCACCGGAATAATCTGATTCAATTTCCCAAACACCTACAATATCTTCTGCCGACAAAGTTGAGTTATATACAAGTTGATTACCATAGTAAATTGAGCTATAAGATTTCGGGTTTTCAAATGCTTTCTTTTTGTCTAGCTTTTTAGGCGATACGGAATGCAATGCACCATCTGTAGTACTGTAAACAATTCTGTCTACATACGCAACATATGTTTCAACGTTTGCACTCACCTTTTCCGTATTGCAGTATAGCTCCTTATCTTTTGTTAAGAATATGATGTTATCTTCAATTACAGAAACCTCATACAGATAGTCTCCAAAAGAAACATCTACACCGATTTTTTCTTTTTTTCCATTTTTATTCAAAAATAGATTGTCATCACTATCAACATAATATACTTTGTTTCCAACAACAAAGTATTGTTGAACATCTACAGCCAATTTCTCTGATTGTTCCGCATCAGTATCTTTTACATATAAGTTGTTATCAACATCCAATAAGTAAAAAGTATCATCATGCTTTTGGAAAGAGGTTACATCAGAAGCAATTCTAATTTTTTCACCATTAGCGGGTTTAAAGTATAACTCACCTTTACCATCATAATAATCATAGTCTGAAAGATAAGACAAGTCACCATTGTCATCTATGTGAACATATCTATAAATTTCTTCACCAGAAAAGACTTTTGTTTTATCATCTTCTTCTATATCACGAATGTATAAATCGTCTTCATACGTATAAATAACAATTTTTTTACCATTATTAGATACATAATAAAAATCTACATCTGAAGCAATTTTATCCTTTTGCTCTTCACTTGTGAAAGAATATAATTCGTCTTCCTCATTGACATAATAAATATATTCACCGTCTGATGAAATAGTATAATACGAAACATCTGATGCTACTTTTATCTTGTCTTTGTCTTTGAAAATGGCATAAAGATCACCATCATCAGATAGATATGCAAACGTTTCGTTATTAGCGGAAATGTTATATGCATTATAATCATCTGATACGTTTTTTGCTATTTTCTCTTTTTTTCCATCTTCATACAAATACAAGTTGTAATCATTATCTATAAATACAAGACCTTTATCATCATAATAATGGGCTGATCCATCCATAATATTAGATGCTACTTTTTCAGCATCTTTGTCAGGATATTTAATGTATAAATCAGTTCCCTTCATCATGACATACACATCATCATTTTGTTGTTCAATGGACATAGATGTGTTGCTACACCCTATAATAAATAGTGTACATAATAATACTGCAACTATTTTCCATTTCATTCGCCTAAACATAACTCACTCTCCTCGAATAAATATTTTAAACACCTAAATTATACTACAATAATTTTAGGTGTTTTGAATAAAAAATATTGAAATTTATTCCTTTTTTCAAAACAGTCTTTATTAATAAGATAAAGTAAAGAATTCGCGACTCCTGTATGAAATAAAAGGCTCTTTCATAAACTATCCCGCTACACTATACAGGAATCTCGTACCTTGAACTTACAATCAATCAATTTTTTTGGACTCATTTCTTTTTTCTGAACTTGTTTAAAAACAACAATCTTTTAGAACTTAACCTAATAAAAAAAACGATTTTCTATACAGCTTTTAAACTGTACAAAAAATCGTTTTAGGTTTACTTTTCTTTCAAGATCTCAACCATATTCATTACTAGTTGTGAGGAATTGATTGCCGCAGTTTCAAGAAATGCATCAAAAGATATATTAGACTCTTTTCCTGCTATATCAGACAATGCACGAATTACAACGAATGGTACTTCAAACTGATGAGCTACTTGAGCTATCGCTGCGGCTTCCATTTCAACAGCTTGCAATTGCTCAAATTTTGTTCGAACAAACGCTACTCGTTCAGGATCATTCATAAATGAATCACCTGTTGCAATTAATCCTTCCACAACTTTTATACCTTGAATATTTTCTGCTCCCTTTTTTGCAACAGCAATCAATTGACTGTCAGCTACAAAAGTAGGTGGAAGTTGTGGAACTTGACCGTAAGTATAACCAAAAGCAGTTACATCTACATCATGATGTACAACATCAGAAGAAATAACTACATCTCCGACCTTTAATTCTGGAGAAAACCCTCCTGCTGATCCTGTATTAATGACAAATGACGGAGCATATTTCTCCAATAAGACAGCTGTAGACATAGCTGCATTCACTTTACCAATTCCTGATTTCAACAATACGACATCGACTCCGTTTAATGTACCAACATTGTATTCGCAGCCAGCTATTGTTTCCTGCTGTACATTCTCCATTTTCCCACGTAAAATTTGAACTTCTTCTTCCATTGCTCCGATAATTGCTACCTTCATTGGTTCGACCTCTTCTCTTATAATTTCACGGCATCTATGATCCATACAAACTCATTGTACTGTTTCATCACTACATCAAATCCATTTTCCTCAAAAATCCTTCTCAAGAAAGGAATAGTTGTATAGTACTCTGTTTGTAAATCCTTAGCAAGTTGATGAAACCCTTTGCCTTTAGCTTCCTTAATCATTTCCTCTAATGCATGACTATCAACAAACATTGTATCCGCAAAGACTATTTTACCACCACTATGCAGTAATGCACCATATTGTTTCACAGCATCTTCTTTTTCCAAATCAGTCAAATGATGAAATGCATAAGTACTTACAATTGTGTCAATTTTGAAATTTGTAGGGTATTGAAAGAAATCACCATCTATAAAGATTACATTTTCACTTTTGATTTTTTCTTCAGCTATTTTACGCATCGGTAAAGATGGTTCAATAGCGAGTACAGAACAACCCTTTTTTATGAGTTTTATTGTTAAATTACCCGTTCCTGGTCCGAACTCTATAACTGTGCCATTTGCTTTATTAGCCACTTCCGTTAATATGTCATCATAAGCACGAAAAACCTCTTCATATTCTGGATCGAAACCTGCTACCGTTTGATCATACTCTTCTGCCCATTCCTCAAATACATGTAAAAATTCTCTCCCCATTCACAAAACCCCCATTCTTATTAATCCTATTTATATACTATGCTTTAAAATTGTAATTGTTCTTTCTCATTTGTTTTTAATGGAGATGAATACAAATCATGCTATACTATGTTTGAAATAATCCTTGGAGGAATCATAATGAACATCTCATTTGATTTAATTGAAGATAAGATTGAATTTTTCGAAGCAACCAGTCTAAAAGATTTAGAAAAACAAATAACAGCACAAATTGATATTAATAAGACCATTATGCTGTCTGTTCATTCTGTTTCACATCAAATGCATATGAGCGAG
>Ga0233368_1000055_pt1 | contig 10467 bp, 6 predicted proteins | sample ElkDunMinimDraft_25_FD_180681 | JGI IMG/M metagenome (GOLD analysis project Ga0233368, IMG submission 180681) | Fecal eukaryotic communites from dung pellets of Tule Elk in California, USA - Elk Dung D1 | ecosystem: Host-associated > Mammals > Digestive system > Large intestine > Fecal | place...
ATGATTTGGTCGCCTTCTACTTCACGGCCGATCTCTGCAAGAGCATCAACAACAGTGTCGTAAGAGAAAGTATCGTACTCGATAGACTTGCTGATCTTAGCAAGCTCTGCGAAGTATTCATCGCGAACTTCGTTAGCCATTAGCTGGGAAGCACCAGTAGTAAGAACGTCAAGAACATAAGGATCTTTCATAACGTCCATATCGTTGTAGCCGAAAGTCTGCTGATAACGCTCAACAATGTACTCAGCAGGAGTGAAGCTAACTGCGCCCTTAACAGTGTTCTTAGCGCCCTGAGCGAGCTTCTCAACAGCACCAGTGTAGGTGTACTTGTTGATTACTTTCTTAAGACCTGCTTCAAGAGCAAGGGAATTATCAATAGTGTAAAGTGCGTTAACATTAACATTAGTGTTAACTAAATCAGTCATCTTGTTTTCCAAGACAAAGTTATCATAAGTCTGAATAGCCATAGTAAGCCTCCTAAATTAATTAGTTAATTTTTTGTAGAGTTCAGGATTATCTCTATATAGAGCGCCTTGCTCGTGTAGAGTCATGGCTCTGAACATCTCCTTAGTAATTTCTGCAGGTGTGCCTCCACCATTACCCTTAGGTGCAGTACCTGCTAAACGCTTCTCAACCTCGTCCTTAACGGCAGCCTTGAAAAGCTTATCAAGTTTATTAATGTTTGCCTGAGCGATCTCAATGTCGTCGCCAATAGCAATGATGTCTGCAAATTCAGCAGAAAGACCGCGAGAACTCAATACGCTCTTGAGCTCACTGCGATTACGCTCGATCTGGAACGCCGCAAGCTGCTCTTCAAGTTCGGCAATTCTATTGTCTTTTTCAGCTTTAGCGCGCTCATCTCCATCGAGTTTAGAGAGAGAAAGTTGTTTCTCATACTTTGCTTGCTGCTTCTTAAGTGCGGCAGTCACTCTCTTGTCGCTCTCGGACTGGAGCAATGCCATTACCTCTTCAGCAGTATAAGTTTTTGTTTCTTCAGCAGGAGCACCAGTCTCCACGCCAGTTTCAACACCAGTGTTTTCTAAGTTATCCATAATAAAACCTCCAGAAGTTCCAAAGCCTACGTTTGGCCCTTATTAAAAGTCAGTTGTTCTTTATACCGTCTGCCCCTGCAAAAAAGACAGTTATTTAATCTACTACTGGAACGATGCAGCATCTGCAACGAGGATGTGCGGGAATTGGTACTGTAACGCCCATCGGATACCTCTTTTGGTGCAGCTCGCCGCAGACTTCACATCTACGTTCATCGGCGTCTGCCCAAATCTCAACCTCTTGGATACCATAGTCCTCATATCTCTGTTGAGCCGCTTGTGTTTGGATGTGAGCGATCTCAGTTCTAACGAGTGCGTCAGCCCTGCTGTAGCTTACTCCAAAGCGTTCTTGTAATAAATTCTTAAGTTGAGTTGTTTTCTTTCCAGTAGCAACGCAGTGAATTAACTGCTCTTCTAGCATTGCGGCTAGTTGCTCTGTGTCTTCCCAAATGCGCTGGCTCCAACTCTTACCATCTGCGCACCAGACTTGATTTATAATTTGCTGAACAATATTTTTATCCACAATATTAAATGTTCTATCTTCCATATTGGGGATAACTATCGAATGATAGACTTCAAACCAGTTAGCCTCAAAAGCCTCGGAAAGTAGTTTAATCTTGCGATCGCCTAGCTTCTGTAGCTCATTGCGCAATTGCGCTTGAGCAGACCAATATTTGTCCAACTTGTAAAGATCGGCAGGAGTGGGTTGTCGTCCTGCCTCGACAGTAGCAAGTAGTTTGTTATATACATCTTCAAAATCTTTAATGCACTGCTGTGCCGCAGATGTATAATACTTTTTCATTTGCTTTTCAATTTGTTTAATAGATTTATTTGCAATCGCCTGTTGGCTCTGCATCATTCTATCCTGCCAGTAGTTCAATCAACCCACCTCGCTTTCTATTGTTTTATAAAAATCTTGCATAATTGCTGAAAATAATCTGTCCAACACTCTAATTGTACAAAAATTATTCTGCAGTTTCCAACTCATCCTCGGCAGAGCCAGGAGCTCCGAAGCCATAGAGCTCCATGTTAGCGGCTCTCTGCTCCTGGAGTGCTTCAAGCTCAGCGTTAACGTCAGTAACGAAGTCAAGCTGGCTCAATAGAGTTGCATCGCTCACAGTACCCTTCAATGCATTTACAAGGTTAATCTGTGATAGCTCGTCTACAGGAACATTGCGCTGGAATTCAATCTGAATGTCTCTAAATACTTCTTCTCCAAGTTTGAGAGAAGCAATGCCGCAAATAATCTCAACGCGGCGCTGAAGAGCTTTCTTCATGCGTCCCTCGATTACACCAGCACGAGTCTCCATGCCAGTCAATCTGTAGCGGATCGCAATACCAGAAGAAACGCCACCAACGAAGCTCTCAGAAGAGAAGTCTGCGCACTGCGCAATTCTATAAATGCTATCGTGAATGCGCTTGAGGATATTCTCGACCTGAGCATCACTTGCGTTCTTTGTCAACCAGTAAGCTTTAGCTCCAGCAGGAATAAGCATTACACGGTTTTCTTTCATCATTGAAATGTCGTCGTTGTCTGCGTCCACGCCCTCTAAGCAGAGATACGCATCGCAGAATGCAGAGTAGTCGTCGATCTCACCACTTAGAAGTTCATTTGCGGAGTCCTGTAAGTTCATTACGCAGTCGAAAATAGATTTCTCGTCTGGTAGATAGAAGATATTAGCAGGACATTGAGAGAAGTAATGTGGCTGTTGGCCCACGAGAGTGAGCTCGCCATTCATACCAACCATATGGTAGCTGGTAATAAGTTTGTCGCTATATACATCAACGTTATATAAATCATTGTCGTCCCATTCATTAACTCTGTAGAAACGAACAAAGTAGAGTAAGTCACCGCTCAAGCTGTCGTCATAAATACCAAAGCATTGAGTAGGATCGATTAGCTTGAAGCGAGTCTTGCTTGCGGCGTCCATATACATAAGCTCTGCGGCAGTACCATAAACGAGCACATCCTGTAAGAAGTCTGCGTCCTCGGTCTGGTAATCGTTGTATCGAAGAATGTCCATAATATCCTCGATGTCCTGCTCACTGCGGTAGGATATATGGCCAGGTGCGGCCATATACCCTGCGTAGGAGTCAACGATGTTTTTGCAATAGTTTACTACGGACTTGTTGCAAGGTTTGGATGGATCAGAGTATGCCTTTTTGAGGATACTCTGAATGCCATCATAGTAGTTTTTATATTTTCTCAACTTGGGCTGAACATCCAACTCAAAACGTTGAATCATCTTGTGAAGGAGTCCAGCGTGAAGTTCAGTATCTTTATTTAAATAAAACATATTAACCTCCTGGAATTAGTTAGTACAGAAGCCAAAGTGTTCGTAAGCACCGTAATTGGTTTGAGTGTTAACGGCGTGCTTCGTACCACCCTTGTAAGTGGCAGTATATTCATACGCAATAGTAGAGTTCTCGTCAGGAGCCATATTTTTACCCCACTTGTCACGAGTCCAGTAGTAAACGTAGTTACCCTGAGTCATGCCCTCTGTTGGTACGAAATAATCATTAGAGATTATTCTATTTCCTTCGCGGACTTGACCATTAAACAACTCGCTTGTGCTGGTGATCCAGATGTTATCATAGCTAGACTCCCAATGCTCAGTAGACATAGAGAAGCTGCTATATGCGTTCTGAGTCTTCTTAACAGGAACAATACGACTTCTAACGTTAGTAGGAAGCAAGTTCATTGCCTGTTGTAGAGATGCACGTAAAGAACATTCAGACCATCTTAATGTACCAGCAGATGTTAAGTTTTCATGCCATTTATCTGGAGTACGGTCATTCCAGTCTTCATCAGAGATCCAAGAGATCGCTGCAGGAACACCGTCGAGCATAGGATCTACACCCATACCCGCAATATGCATAGTGAACTTCTCATCATCACCTAAAGTGACATCCTTGTACATATTTCTGTGATATTTACTTGCGTAAGTACCATTAGCGATATTCGCAAAAATCATATCCCAACTATCTGTGATAGGCTCATGTGCTAGAGAGTCAGAAGCGAACAACGCACTACATGTCATATTAGCAGTGACGTATCTAGGCTGAGGATACCAACCTGCGAAAATCTTACCAGTAGGAGCAGTTACATCAATTGCGCGAGGACAATCAACGCAGCTACCATATTGAACTTCTCGTGTAGCGACTAACTGACCGCCGTTATAGAACGAAACAGTCAAGACCGCAACTTGAGAAGAGAATTGTGCAGTAATTGAAGTTGTTGCATTAATTACTGGGAGTGAGCTCCATCCTGTGAAGTAGTAATCAGTGCCAGGAACACCAGGCTTGGTAGGAGTGCTAATCTTTCCAGTAGCTACTGGATCAATAGCTGTAGAACCTTCAGCAGCAGAATAGGTGTACAACAAGCTTCCGTCATAATTGTAGTAATTTACTGTATAAGCGAGAGAATCGTAAGTAAATGTTACTGTGCTATAACGGCTCTTCAAGCTGTCTAATTCAGTGCTAGTCATTGCAGGAACGTGAATGTTACCAGAGATTTGCGCTTTAGCCATATTGTTGTCGTTTTCATCCAAGCCCTTCATTGTATCGAGGATATCAAAGATTGCGGCGACATCAGATGCTTGCGCGAATGTCCAGTCAATACCGATTAAACGGACACGGCTACCCGCTTTAATTTGTCTCAAGATTGCTTTTGTATCAACCTTGTCACCGATGTTTTCAAGTCTCAAAGTAGAAACATTTTCGTAACTTGGAATAACCAACTCGGTAAGAGCCTTTTGGTTACGGATTGTCAAGTTAGTAATGGTAGAAGGTAAGTGCAATACTTTCAAAGAACCACCATTAGGAAGAGTACAACCCTTGATAGTTGTGCCGTCGAAGTAAATATTCTCGATGTTTGTACATCCACTTAAATCAACAGCCTGCTGTTTTTCACCGCTACCGAGCTTAGGACAGTTACGAACATCCAAAGTCTTAAGTAGTGTATTATTACCCAGGTAAAGTTCCTCAAGGTTGCTATTGGTGTAGCTAGATGATGCGTCACCGAGCTTCAAGTTCTGGAGTTTAGTTGCGCTTGCAAAGTCAGCGTAACCAACCTTCAATCCACTTACGTCACCAATGCTCTTTAACTGAGAAGCAGAATAAATATAAATTTCAGTATCGTTCAATGTGTCTACTGGGCAATCAAGAGTGTAAGAGTTACCTCTTAATGCGCGCTCCTGAACCAAGTAAGAACCATACTTGATAGATGCATAAATGTCTGCGTAAGGCTCAACAGTGATATTGTCCTTAGCATAACCACGCAATGTAATGAAGTCTTTCTCTGCATCGCCTGCGTTGTACTTAGAGTCTAAGTAACGGAAACGATTGTAGAGCCACCACTTACGCTGCTCTTCCTTGCTACCCTGGAGCATGCTTAAGTAGCTTGCGTTGCCGAGTTCTACAAGAGGCTGTAAGTATTTGAACCATGCGTCTTCATTCCAAATTGCTTCTGGCCATACACTCTGGTGATCCTCGAACATTTGCTCAACGATGTCATAAGTTAATACGCCATCAGAGCGCAACTTCTGATACATTGCCTTGAGCTCTTCACCGAAAGTGTCGCGCAAGTTATTCCAGAAGACAGATTCTTGTCCGTTATAAACGAGCTTACCTTCAGGAGTGAGATCAGTGTCCTCAAGCTCATAGCCGAATGTTAGAGCACCTTCATTGTTGATACCCATTGCAGTATCCATATCGTAAGGAAGCCAGCATACTTTTCCGCCATTATAGAATGTGGGGAATGCGTTCTTCGCACGAGAGTCAACCATTAAGAACAATTCAGTGAACAAGTAGTAGAACAATGCAGATTGAACTTCTGCGTGATCGGCAAGCTCTGCCTTGAACTTAGCCAAGCGAGCGGCCTTCTCTGTCTCACTAACGCCAGTGGTGTCAGTTGAAGCAACCCAAGCGGCGAACTCCGCAAGAGTAGTAGGATCAGTGTTCTTATCAGGATAACGGCCTTCGAAGTCGTTCATCCAGTCTGTTCCGCTAAAGTCAGCGTTCTTAAAGAGAACTCTGTTGGATGTGTTGTTTTTGATTTCCCAAGACTCGTCACCCTCGTAGAAGCCGAATACTTCAGGAGTTTTCTTATCATTGTTAAAGTTGTATTTACCAATAAACTTGGTGTCGTGACCGTCATTGTGGAAAATAACGATTGGGAAACCATCAATACCTTGACGAACATTCGCATTAGCAGCCTGCGGAGGAGTTCTGTAAGGTGAAATTTCGTTATATAGTCTAACAAGCTCTACGTTATTTGCGCCTTCAGAAGAAGCCACGTCTGCCTTATAAGTAAAGATGTTAGTAGGAATGCTATTTGCACGAAGCTGGTAGTTCTCAGGATATTCGATGATATAGTTCTTACGGACATAACCAGCAGAAGAAGTACCTTGAACGTCTGCCTTAGCCTCTTCAAAGACGAAGGACTTTTCTTCGTTCACTGGATCGACATAAGATGCTTTAACTGTCAACTCGTTACCCTTGAAGTCAGGAAGCGCAGGAGCTTCAAGAATTAAGTAAGGCAAAGTGTTTGGCAAGTTAGAAATAATGATATTTCCATAAGCATCGTAGATATTGTTTCTGATATATCTGTTATAGCGCTCGTTGATGTCCTGAGTGTCAGCAATCCAGTTGTCGAGTACCTGGTGACGAGTCAAGCTGTTTTCATATACACGAATTGTATAAATATCCAGAATTGCATCGTTAGAGCCAAGAGTGAAGTCAACAGGATTAGATTGCGCGAAGTTGTCGTTATCAACGTATTGAACAGCGCCACACATAACACCATTCAAGTATGTATATACCAAACGATTTTCTGCTCTCTTCTCAATTACAAATGTCAAGCGGATATGCTCATTCTCTTTATATTGAGTAGTGATTGCGGACTGCTCAGACTTGATAGAAGCCTTTTGCGCAGTCATCTCAAAACCAATACCGTCAGACATACAAGATGCGATAACAGAGTCATAGTTTAAGATGTCACGAGTAGCGAATTCGATTTCAATGGTCTTACCAGTGCTACGAGCATCGTTTTCAAAGATTTTTACAGGAATAGTGAGTCGTGCGTCACCAGAGATACGATGAACAATCATTCCGTTATCATCGGCAACCCAACCATCACTGGTCCAGTTGTAATTCTCGAATTGACATTCAATGTCGTTATAAGTCCAAGAGTCACGGTTATTTTCACTGTTGCTGCGGCCGTAGCTAGACAAGTAAAGAGCCAAGCTTGAAGTCTCCGCCTCAACATCCATCGCTGCCTTATCAACGCCAATTGTAATTGTCTTAACTGAAGTACCACTTCTGATCTTCAAGACAGTGAGACCTGATTCGTCAGCACGGAATGACCAGAGCTGTTGAGTTCTGTCAACAGTCAAGTTCTTAATAACTTTTCCGTTTACAATCAATTCGATGTCAGTAGTGAGAGCGCCAGGAGTATATACAGAGTAATAAATCTGGACAGTCTCAAATTGAGTCATGCTTCCCTTGCTAAATGCAGAAGCAATAATAGGATTAGTCTTTCCTTCTTCAGTACAGATTAAGTCATAAATCAAGCGATTAGACTCAACAGTCATACCACTAATGGTGCTTGAGAAGTAAACTTCAAACTTGTGCGCGCCGTGCTTCTGAGCGGGAATAGTGAAGGTTCCCTGACGTCCAGAAGTAGTGATGTGATGTGTACCAATCTTGTTTCCATCAAGATAGAAGTAAACAGACTTTTCGATGTTACCAGAAGCAACATAAGGGAAAGTGATTTCACCAGTGTATGCGATAGTAGCATCAAATGTAGAAGAGATAGTCGCTGAAACAACTTCAACGCTATAAATGATTGAGCGAGAGTTCTGATAAACGTCACTAACAGTCAAGCGCACACTATTGGAACCAACAGTCAAGTAAGGTGCAATATTGATTGTGAACTTGCCTTGTGCCACGTCTACAAGCGCTTTAACGATGCCGTTTACTGTGATGGTAGCAATACCATTACCGGTCGTTAAACCGTCCTCAGTAGAGCTCCAGGTAGCTGAAACAGGACATTCGCCATTGACCGCAATAATCTTATACAACCAACCAGAGTTATTCTGGAGAGTTAAGATTGCGTTGTTACCAGAGGAGCTGCCGCCTCCACCGCCTGTGCCAGGAGCCAAGTTAGCGATAGTTTCATCAATCTCGTCTTTTGTATAGTGGTTACTTAATGCAACAGTTGTTGTAACATCTACATAGTCTTTTGTTGCATAGTTATCTAAATTGGGAAGTGGAATAGATTTAATCTCGTTATCCACGTAAATTTCAGTAGCATAGCCAGTTAAGTCTACTTCTGGAATTGCGTCGATCTGCTCATCTACGTACTCTTTGGTTGCGTAAGGAGTAAGATCGGTTTGAGGAATTTCTGCGATCTTTTGATCGACATACTCCTCTGTTGCAATGCCCTCGAAGTTAGGCTCGGCATCTGCGATTTCCTTAGTAACTTCTTCTCTTGTAGGATAGTTACTAAGATCGACTTCTGGAATCTTGCCGATCTCTTCAGCGACATGTTCCTTAGTAGCGTAAGGAGTGAGATCAGGTTGAGGAATCTGCGCAATCTGCTCATCTACGTACTCTTCAGTCGCGTATCCAGTCAGATCGACATCAACCTCGCGCAACATATCTTGGACATACTGCTCTGTGGCGTAACCTTCCATAATGATGTTGCCATCTGCGTCATACACTACTCCTGCTGGACCTTGAGGACCACGAGGACCAATATCGCCTCTATCGCCTTTCAAGTTAGCTCCAGAAGTACCAGAGTCAGACTGAACGATTAAAGTTGTTCCAACCCAAGTGTGTTTGATTTCTCCAGGCATCGGTTATACCTCCTCTGGTTTCTTTACTTCGATATAATTCTCGATTGTATCGTTTGCGCCAATGAATAAAGTAGTTGCGTACAAGTGCTCCTGGACTTCGATTTCTTTACCATCCTCAAAAACAGTAATGAAACGAGGCTCAGCCCAGTCAAATACGTAACCTTCATCGGCTTCATATTTCACTAAATTAAAATTAGTTGTTTTCATTTGTTGCCTCCTTATGCGAATGTAACAGTCCAACCTCTTGCGGCAGCGACTGCGATTTCTTCTTCAGTAAGAGTATTGATTGCACCACCATCTGTAGCAGAACCTGCAGCACCAGTAAATTTAAGAGTGTTAGTGCCAGTAGCAGAGCAATCTGGTAAGCTATTGATTGTATTTACTGCGCTATCGTGATTGTAACGAGAGTAAGCTACATCACAAGAGAACCAGTCTGGATCGTTCTTGAGAGCTTGGTAAGAAGCATCATTGGTTACTTCTTTATCTGCGGTAATACCTGAATTGTGAAAGAGTATGTTATTGCGGTCATTAACCCAACCAGTATTGGAAGTAAAGTCAATAACTTGGCTTTTCCAGTTCGCAGTTTTTGGAGAACCATCTTCATTTGTTTCAAAAATGCATTCTCTTAATCTAAAGCAACGACTTATCATGCCTGTGAATCTGTTAGATGTAAGTTTACCCTGGTGAATAGGAATATTAACTAATTCATCTAAAGCAAAACAGTTAGAGCACATACCAGACACAGGTGCGTATCCGCTTGTTTGAACACCCCATAATTGACTTAAAAAAGTTTCAGGAATACGACGAAGTGAATAGCAGTTTGAAAAGATATCCGAAGCATCTATACTTGAAATAGTGTGTACTTGCTCCCAATTCCAATCCCCTCCAAAGTCCTCTGGAAGTTCACGCAAACTCTCACAATAGTCGAACATAGCTGTTATGTTGTAAGGATATGCAGCATTAAATTCTGGTACGCTTTTTAATTTCCTAGCATTAGAAAACGTACGCGACAGAGCAATATACGCAGTTCCTGTTGCCATATTCATCTTGAATGGAATAGTTTCAAAAGGATAGTTATAAAACATACTATCAGAGCTTGTAATATCTTTAGTGCTTATTGTGTCTCCATATAAGCTAATATATATACCGGCAAGCTGGCCAGCGCACGCATAATTACAGTGACCAGTCAATACAATAGGCTCAATCTCAGTGCCTCCACCCCCGCCAGTTTCGATACCACGAATTGCGGCAGGCATAGCATCAAGAGTCATGAGTTCAGTGTCACCGGTCTTTTCACGGATCGCATCACCAATAGCAGAAAGTTTATTAATAAGTGCCATTCTCAATTACCCCCAGTGCAGTATTAATGAGTGCATTAACCTGCTCTTCAGTTTGGAACTCGGATAAAGTAGTCTTTTTATTAGAAGTAGTAACTAATTGATACTCATAATTTCTAAAGCAGTAATACTTCCATGCTCCACCAGAGTAAGTCAATTGATAAATGCCATAAGAGTTAACGCTGCTAATGGTATTTAAATTAATAGAAGCCTGCATTAAAG
>Ga0233368_1000057_pt1 | contig 10405 bp, 10 predicted proteins | sample ElkDunMinimDraft_25_FD_180681 | JGI IMG/M metagenome (GOLD analysis project Ga0233368, IMG submission 180681) | Fecal eukaryotic communites from dung pellets of Tule Elk in California, USA - Elk Dung D1 | ecosystem: Host-associated > Mammals > Digestive system > Large intestine > Fecal | place...
CTTCAAGAATGTGACTTTCCTCAGATAATTCTGCCGCCTCTATTTCATAATCATCTAAAACTCTACGAAGTTTTGACATTCTTTCTTCATCTGGACCAAGAATGAGGACAGCATAATTTCCTTTTTTCCACCGTTTGATTTCCGTTTTCAGCACATTCATTTGCCCATGGAAATTTTGCATTTGCTTGCATGTAAAGTTTGTGATATTTTGTGGATTTATATACGGTACATGTCGTAAAAATAAGGACATATAAATCATACTATGTTTTTTTACTGCCATTAACTGACTAAAGCTAAAAGACAATTGGACATCATGAATGATCTTCCCTTCACTTAGAAGATCTGTATACCATTCCAACTCTTCCTTTTCCAATGTTGTTGAAATTTCTTGAATACGGCTAATTTCATCAAGAAAAACAAGACCGTTTGCAGGTAAAAACTCTAGCAAACTAGCTGGCTTTTCATAAGCCAAACTGCTATATTTAAAAATATTTTCTAAGCCAATTCCTGTTTTTAGTCCTTCTAATTCAGCACCTACATTTTCAATTAAGCGCTTTTTGGCCTGCTCATCTTTTAGCTTATTTAGACTAGTTCGCAACCCTTCCTCCAACAAGTCTGTCATCCTTGTCAAATGTTCTGGTTCTAATAATAATTCTGTAGCAGGGCTGACTTTAATACTCGATATCTTTTCTAAAGACTTTTGATTTTCGATAGAGAACGTCCTAATAGAATCTATTTCTGTATCAAATAACTCAATTCGAATAGGATTACTCTCCGTTAATGGATATATATCAATAATCCCACCCCGTAAGCTAAATTCACCGGGAGATGAAACCATATCGACCCTTGAATAGCCCATGACTATCAACTTTTGAATTGTTTCATTTAAATTCAAATCAATTCCAGCATGAAATGAAATCTGGTATTTACTCCATATATCCTTTGGTGGCAATAATTTACGAAAACCACCCATAGGAACAATTAAAATTCCATTTTCATGATCTGACCAGTAGTTTAATGCTTCAATTCGTTGTGCTCGCATTTCTGGACTTGCAATACTAATTTCAGCAGCAATCAGCTCATTTGCTGGATATATAAATACTTCCTCATCTGAGACGAAATTCGTTAAATCTTCGTACAATTTTTGAGCTTGAAGCAAATTATATGTTACAACCAGAATAGAACGGTTCGTTTTTTTATAAATGGAGGCCATTAGAGCGGCTCTCGAAGAACCAGATAATCCTGCAACTAACTGCTCACGAAGATCTTCTTCAATGCCGTTTATTACAGAGCACACCTCGTCGTTTTGCAGAAAAATTTGGCTTAATGCATTCATGTCAAATCCCCCCAAAAGAACAAACTAAAGTAGTTTCGATTTGTCTTTTCATTATATTTATCCTTAATTTTAAAATGTATTTTCATCATGCCCCTTTAATATTGCCTCACTCAACTAAACCACCAAAAGGAGATTTATCAAACCAAGCATGTACCTAAGGGTATAATATTATTAAAAAGGTAATCATTCTTAAAAGCTTTTTACCTCTGATAAAGAAACTTAACCTAAACACACAAAAGAATTTTGCTGTATTTTTAAACTGAAAAATGCTTTGGAACAACCATCCAAAGCTATCAATTATTGAATAATGTAGTCTATTTCATGTAAAAGAGGATTGTAATGTAATGCTTCTTCACAATCTTCGCAAGTAATTTTAACATGAATATTCCCTAAAGGGTCAATCATCAATAACTCCCTGCGATCATCAACTGTTAAACGGTCAAAACCAAGCATATCAAAACGAACTAGTTCCTTAGGTAAAATCCCTAAACATGTTTGACAATGCCTGCAAATATAATAAACGCCCATGTTTTTAACCCCTTATAGCCATTTTGTATTAGTATTGGCGTAAATGAGGAGTTTTTATTCATTAGGATTAATTATAATCATTCATAACTTGAAGGAATGGTTTTTCTAGGAAAGTTTCACATGCCTTTGTCGTTTTTTCAATAACTGGTCCTAGCTCCGCCCACTCTTCTCCAGTAAAATTGCCTAAAACATAATTCGTTACAGACATTCCACCTTGGGGTCTCCCTATTCCTATTCGAACTCGATTGAATTCTTGTGTACTAAGGTGAGATATAGTAGATTTAATGCCATTATGCCCTCCTGCACTACCTTTTTGGCGTAGACGGAGCTTACCTGTAGCCAAGTCTAAATCATCGTATATGACAACTATATTTTCTACATCAATCTTAAAGTAATTCATTACAGCACTAATACTTTCTCCCGATAAATTCATGTATGTCATTGGCTTCAATAAAATAACCTTTTTTCCATTCACATAACCTACACCATATAATCCTTTATGTTTAGCTTGATTTAACGCTATGCCCCATTTCTCAGCTAACGCATCAATTGCTTTAAAGCCGACATTATGTCGTGTGTGTTCATAATCTTTACCTGGATTACCTAGACCAACTATTAATTTCATTTTTCATTTCACTCCACATCACTTCATCTACTTAAAGTAGTATTCCCCATCTGCTTGAATATTCCTTTTAATGTATTTGATATTATAACACGAATACTTCACTTTCCAACTCGATTGCTTTTAAGTAACCCAAAAACAATGCAAAAGAAGACTTGCCTAGGTTGACAAGTCTTCTAAATAAATCATCCAAATAACGTGCTTACAGATTGCTCTTCATGTACACGAATTACTGCTTCTGCCAATAAAGGTGCTACTGAAAGCTCAACCACTTTATCAATTTTCTTTTCGTTTGGTAGTTCAATTGAATTGGTAACAACTAGTTCTTTAATTTGTGAATTTTGAATACGTTCGATTGCTGGTCCAGATAGTACAGGATGTGTACAGCAAGCATATACTTCTGCTGCCCCATTTTCTACTAATGCGTTAGCAGCAAGAGTAATTGTACCAGCAGTATCAATAATATCATCAATCAGAATTGCTGTTTTTCCTTCAATATTACCGACAATATTCATAACTTCTGCTACATTCGGTCTTGGACGACGTTTATCAATGATAGCGATAGGTGCTTTCAAACGATCTGCCATTTTACGTGCACGTGTAACTCCACCATGATCAGGAGAAACAATTACAATATCATTCAGATTCTTCTTAGCGAAGTAATCTGATAAAATCGGAACGCCCATTAAGTGGTCAATCGGAATATCAAAGAATCCTTGAATTTGAGGAGCATGAAGATCTAACGCAATAACGCGGTGTGCCCCAGCAGTTTCTAGTAAGTTTGCTACTAATTTAGCTGTAATTGGCTCACGAGAACGCGCTTTACGGTCTTGACGAGCATAACCGTAATAAGGATTTACAACATTGATTGTCTTAGCTGATGCGCGTTTTAACGCATCTATCATAATAAGAAGTTCCATTAAGTGTTCATTTACTGGTTGACTTGTAGACTGAATAACGAATACATCACAACCACGGATACTTTCTTCAATGTTAATTTGAACTTCTCCATCACTAAACCTAGTAACAGAGCATTTTCCTAATTCTACCCCTATTTCACTAGCAATTTCCTTGGCTAACTCACTATTCGAATTAAGTGAGAACACTTTTAAATTCGGATCAAGATACTGATTCGACATGATGAACCTCCAATAGTTATTTGTTTAGATTAAGTTTTCTTACATATCCAGCTTTGTTTTCTTGTCGTGCACGCGCAATAGATAAGGCTTCTTCCGGTACATCTTTCGTAATGGTTGAACCTGCAGCTATGTACGCTCCACGTCCAACATTCACAGGAGCAACCAAGTTTGAATTGCAACCCACAAACACATTGTCTCCAATAATTGTTTTAAATTTATTCTTACCATCATAGTTAACAGTTATAGAACCGCAGCCTACGTTAACATCACTACCAACTTCTGCATCACCTATATAACTCAAGTGTGAGACCTTGCTTCCTTTGCCAAATGTTGATTTTTTGATTTCAACAAAGTTCCCAATTTTGACCTCATCTTCAATTTGTGATTGTGGTCTAATATGAGCGAATGGACCAATAGCTACTTCCGAACCAATGTAACTATCATGCGCTACAGACTGTCGGATAACGGTGTTGTTTCCAACTTCACAATTACTCACTTCTGTATTTGGTCCAATTACACAATCATTTCCAATCTTAGTACCAGCTTTAATAACTGAACCTGGATAAATAATTGTATCTTGCCCAATTTCGACATCGCTTTCAATATAAGTCTGCTCTGGATCGATTAAAGTAACTCCATTTCTCATATGTTCTGTATTGATTCGTTTTCTCATTATTTTCTCTGCCTGAGAAAGCGCAATACGATCATTGACACCTAGTGTTTCTTCAAAATCATCCGTTTGATAAGCTGTTACAATATCGCCTTGTGCTTTCAATATCTCAATTACGTCTGGTAAATAATACTCTCCTTGGACATTGTCATTGGATACATTTTTTAGAGCTGCAAAAAGCGTTGCATTGTCAAAGCAATATGTTCCAGTATTGATTTCCGTAACTTTTCTTTCTTCTTCTGAAGCATCTTTGTGCTCCACAATTTTTTCAACAAATCCTTCACTGTTTCGAATAATGCGTCCATACCCTGTCGGATCATCGATACGTGCTGTTAAAATTGTAGCTTTTGCTCCTTGTGACTCATGCTGTTTAATTAAAGCTTCCATTGTTTCTGCTTTAATTAATGGTGTATCGCCACAAATAACAAAAGTAGTTCCTTGCTTATTACCCAGAGTTTCCTCTGCTTGCATAACAGCATGAGCAGTTCCCAATTGTTCGCTTTGAAGAGCAAATTTAGTTTTGCTTCCTAATTCCGCTTGAACTTTTTCTGCACCATGGCCAACAATTGTTACTGTTTCTTCTACTTTCAAAGAAGAAACTTGATCTAACACATGAAGAACCATTGGCTTACCACAAACAGAATGAAGAACCTTATACAGCTTGGATTTCATTCTTGTTCCTTGACCTGCTGCTAATATAACGGCAAAACGATTTGTCATGACGCTCCTCCCTGCGATATATATTTTAAAAAAATTAGTTATACTATTAGACACATCATAAATATCCTTATAAAGGATAACGTAAAAAGCGGCGTTTTTCAAGAATCCACTACTACTTTTTGTTGTGGGAATGATTTGTTGTACTATCTAGAGGATTAAACGAAGAAAATGAATGATTATTGAGGAGATTGTTATATAAAGAAAAAGAGCCTTACTATGAAGTAGGCTCTTGTTGTTTATTTGGTTTAGAATTAAGCACCAGCTTCTTCTAATTCCGCTGAATCTAATCCTTCGATCTCACCAAGACGATGATACTCTGCTAAAACGGAGTCTTGTATCTTTCCTCGAGTTGAAGAATTAATTGGGTGTGCAATGTCACGGAATTCGCCATCAGGTGTTCTCTTGCTAGGCATTGCAACAAATAAACCATTATTACCGTCAATCACACGAATATCATGAATAACAAATTCATTGTCCAAAGTGATTGATGCGATTGCTCTCATACGACCATCTGTGTTAACGCGGCGTAATCTTACGTCTGTTACTTCCATCGTGTTCACCACCTTTAATTAATAAAAACTATAAACTAATAATTCAACATAATATTTCATAATCCTTCTAAAGTTGTAAAATATTTTCTAATTTTTAAAAAATTTTAGAGGAGTATTATATAAATAGTAGAAATGGCTTATCCTATTCTATATAAATGCTATATTTTTATTAATTAGTTTTAGTAAATTCCTAAGAAAATGATTTTCTATTAAGTGAAAAATACTAATGATATTAATAGATATTTGATAATCACACTATGAAACTATTACACTCGAGTTTATTTCTACATAAAAAAAACACCCGTTCATAACGGGTGTTCAATTATTTAAATGAAGTTTCTTAAGCGAAGACCTCAACTATTTAACAAGTGCAATAACCTCAATTTCAATTAAAACATCTTTTGGCAATCTCGCCACTTCTACACATGATCTTGCTGGTTTATGGTCCGTGAAGTATTGACCATAAACTTCATTGATAGCGCCGAAATCGTTCATATCCTTTATATATACAGTTGCTTTTACAACTGTATCTAAAGAAGCATTAGCAGCTTTCAAAACAGCCTTTAGATTTTTAAATACTTGGTGAGTTTGATCCTCTACACTTCCTGTAACTAATTCCCCTTCAGCAGTTAAAGGAATTTGACCTGAGCTATAAAACATATTATTAATTATAATCCCTTGAGAATATGGCCCGATAGCAGCAGGTGCATCTTTTGTGAAAACACTTTTCATAAAAAATTCTCCCTTCCCTTTTACTTTAATAAATCAAAGTAATTACCTTTTGTTACTTGAATCTGCTTTTCTCTCTCATCAACCTCTGCTAGTTTTAATAAAGAAACATAATTATCAACTAGACGCTCTTCTCTATCTGAAGATTCGATAAGAACAGCAATACCAGCAACAGTTGCATTAAATTCATCCAACAGGCTCTTCATACCATTGATTGTGCCGCCCGCCTTCATAAAGTCATCAACAACTAATACCTTTGAACCAACTTCAAGGCTTCTTTTTGATAAAAGCATTGTCTGAATTCTCTTAGATGAACCGGATATGTAATTAATACTAACTGTAGGTCCCTCTGTAACCTTATTGTCTGGTCTAACAATAACGACAGGCACATTTAAATAATCAGCAATAGCATAGGCAATTGGAATCCCTTTTGTTGCTACTGTCATGATGACATCAATTTGTTTTTCTGCATAAATAGATGCAATAAGACGTCCAACCTTTTTCATTACTTGTGGATTGCCTAGAATATCATTCATATATAAGTAGCCACCAGGCAATATACGATTAGGTTCCGTCATAATATCGCACATTTCATTAATAAACGAGTGTGCCTCTTCTAGATTTGACTTAACAATGTATTTAACGCCACCAGCCGCTCCTGGAACTGTTGTTAAAAGACCTATACCTCTTTGTTCAAATGTTTCCTTGATAATCGTTAGATCTTCGCTGATTGACGATTTAGCAGAACCATATCTTTCTGCAAAAAAGGTGAGTGGGACAAGTTGACTTGGGTTTTCTAGTAAATAGTTAGTCATATCCACAAGTCGTTCACTTCTACGAAATTTCAAAGTCACCCCTCCTAAAATCCGAATATTAATACAATTATTTTACATTAACATACGGATTTATTCAAGCGTTGTTCTTTCTCCAAGCAAACGCACAGCATGAACTTGCTCACAGAATCCTCTTAATCCATTGTATACCCTATTCATCCGCGAATCATACTCGACTAATCCGAAGACAGTAGGGCCACTACCACTCATTAAAACTGCATCTGCTCCAAATTTAATCATTTGATTTTTTATGTTCGAAACATCTGGGTACATTGGTAATGTAACACTTTCTAATACGTTACCAACATTATTGCAAACTTTCCGATAATCACCCTCTTCAATTGCATCGATCATGTTCGAGATATTAGGGTGTTTAACTTTTTGCAAGTCTAGGCGTTTGTATACATCTGCTGTAGAAACGCCTTTGGTTGGTTTTGCTAGTACAACCCAACATTTTGGTGGGCTAACTAAGTGTGTAATAACTTCCCCTCTTCCAGTTGCTAATGCTGTTCCTCCATAGACACAGAAGGAAACGTCAGAGCCGATTTCTGCTCCTAATTCAGCTAATTCGTCTAAACTCAAACCGAGTTTCCATAGTCGATTAAGCCCTCTTAATGTCGCTGCAGCATCACTACTTCCCCCAGCCAATCCAGCTGCAACAGGGATATTTTTTTCTATCTTAATACCTACGCCTTGACTAACTTGAAAACGATTTTTCAACAAAGCCGCTGCTTGATAGGCTAAATTACGTTCATCATCCGGTACATAGCGGTTATGTGAATATACTTTAATTTCATCAACCGACAATTCTTCAAGCTCTATGCGATCTGCCAAATCTACAGTAGTCATAATCATTTCAACTTCATGATACTGATCCGGCCTCTTGTATAGTACATCTAGAGCAAGATTTATTTTCGCTGGTGCTTTTTCCATTATCTTCACTGTAGTTCACCTACTTTACGTTCTTGAAAAGTTCTTGTCCTATTTTACCATATTTGATTTTTAAACGTATAATAAATGTGATAAAAGCCTTGATATAAACGTAACAAAATACGATTAATGATCTACTGACTTATTCCTCCCCTTACCAAAGGGAGTGTAACTAAATTTAAAACGCTTTTCTGAAAGCTTTTCCTTCATTCTTCTCACACTGAATTTTTTCAATACAATACAGTTAAAATAAACTGTTCCCAAAAACTTTCTTGATTGCATTGTATTGATTTTAGATTGATTTCAGCAATAGGATGTATATTTTTCGTGGAATGTCGTGGTAACTAGAAATATATCAGTTAAGGCGTGTAAGACTTATGAAGATGATTAGATGATTAGACGATTAGATGATTCAGTCTTAGTACCAAAGAAAGAACGCGTACATTATTCAAGCAGTCTGAATAGCAATGCAGTTTTTTTAAAGCCCTTAGGCGTTAGATGAGTTTGAAAAGAATAGTAGCTACAAACATTAAAGCTTAAGTTGGTTAGCTTATGTATAAAGAGACAAATAAATGAGGCTGCCAGAAAGAAACTTTCTAGGACAGCCTCAAGTTGCTAGCATGATTGATTGGACATACCCTATCTTACATTGTTAAAACTATACAGTAGATTAGTTTTTGTCAGCTAGGCTACTTTGAGCAATCTCTATTGCTCTTTTCACCATATTTCCTGCATCACTAGCTTTAATGCCTCCCCAACCCTCTTTTTGGACTACGTCATAGAAGCCAAGCTCTTTTGCAAGTTCCTCTTTAAATTGTTCTGACATAACGCCTCTTCTCGCCAATAGTCAACAACTCCTTTTCTCATGCAGCAACACTAATAGTGTATCTCTTTACCCCCATTCATATAATGGAAAATCATAGCTCCAATTTATTCGTTACTAGGAAAATTAGGATCCCGTTTATTTAGTCTTTGTTTATGTAAGTTAAAAACCTTCTGTATTTTTAATAACAAGCCCTGTTGAAAGCAAACAAAAAGACAGCAAACATAGGTTTACTGTCCACTTAAAGCTATCTTACCTGTTGATTCATCAAAGAAGGTAATTTGTACAGTTTCTGTAAGTACATCTGCATAGCTGTAGGAGACTCTTTCGAATGCATTTTCGTCCTGATCAAGCTCAATTACGAAAACAGAAGGATATGTCTCTGATAACGTCCCTAAACGCTCAACCGTCTTTCTTCTACCACCGTTCGCTTTCAAAAGCAACCTTTTTCCTAAATTAGAATCCAAGGCCTTTTTAATATCAGCTAAAGTTTTTGGCATTTTCGGTCCACCTCACTAAGTATAGTGTATCACATATAAGGACAAACAGTCAAATAAAATAATAAATTATATCAATTCACATTTTTGTTTGTCAATGGTTTTATCCTATAAAATAAAAAAAATAACTATAACCTCATGATAACCATAAATCAAACATTTTATGTAATAGTTATTACTTAACTGCCCAAAGTATGACTGCTAGTTAATAAATACATAAATTTTATAGATGCTTTATGGGAAGGCACAAGCTTGCTCCTCTGTTGTTTTCTTAATGCCATCTTCACTTGAAAGTATTACGCAATAAAATAAAGCCCTTAAGCAAAGCTTGAGGGCTCTCTAAAACGACATTCTATTGATAATGTATACGAGAATTATTTTACTTACTCTTCACAGATCTATCCCTGTAAGCCGACCACTCCTACAGTTCATCGCCAATCATATTATATGGCATACCGGTTCTCAGAACACCTTTTGTCTCGATTCCACCTATCCCTTTCTCCCCTGTTAAAGTATTGCGAAGAGCATCCAGAACATGAATTCTCTCCATAAATGGCGTAAAGCTGATTTTCGCCACAATATAAACAGGATCTAATGCATGAATATTTACCCTAGATGGAGAGCTCGCAAAATTAGCACCTGCACCTATTAGTGATTCAAAGTGGGATTGACAAGCTCCTGCAAATATAACCAGTTGATCTAGTTGAGGAATTTTTTTACGCGCCTCTTTCACCGTTTGTACAAAGTGCCAAGAATGTCGGTAAGCATTTAAATCCATGATTTTCCCTTTAGATTTGGAATACGAATCATGTCCCGTAATAACTAAAATATCAGGACGATATTCCTCAAGTAAAGGTAAAATGCGTAGCGACATTTCTTTTTCATTACAATATACTCCTTGAACTGGGATACCTATTTTTTCATAAATATCCATGCACTTTTTTAAGTATGAGGGGTCCCCATCTAAATGTAATACTCTTCCTGGAATCTGAAAATAATCCCCCTGCTTCCTATAACCGTCACTTAC
>Ga0233368_1000058_pt1 | contig 10372 bp, 10 predicted proteins | sample ElkDunMinimDraft_25_FD_180681 | JGI IMG/M metagenome (GOLD analysis project Ga0233368, IMG submission 180681) | Fecal eukaryotic communites from dung pellets of Tule Elk in California, USA - Elk Dung D1 | ecosystem: Host-associated > Mammals > Digestive system > Large intestine > Fecal | place...
CTTGCTGTTGATGCTTCAAGGAACTTTCCAACAAAAATTTCTTTCTACCTGTTATCATTTGATAAATAGCAATTGGAGTATATAAGTCTCCTTCTATTTGTCTCACAAAGCTCGTTTTCTTTTTTACCCTCATCTCTTAACACTCCTTTTCTTCTTGACATCAAGAACACAAAAAAACTCTACAGGCTAAAGCCTGTAGAGGACGATTCTTCACCGCGGTACCACCTCAGTTTAAAGGATTGCATGATCCTTTCACTTCATTCGAGCATAAAAACGCTAATCCCTTTAACGGTGGAATCCGGGTTCACCTACTATCGTTCAGATCACCTCTCATAAGTCCATTCAATATGCTTTCACATATCGGGTTCACACCTAATCCCGACTCTCTGTTATGCTCAAATCATATTTACTACTCTTACTCAACAATTTAGCTTTTTTCAAATGTCTTTTATCTTTTCCAATAAACGCAAAAAAGCCCTCTTCCAGAAAGGACGAGAGACCCGTGGTGCCACCTTTATTAGCTGTGCAGGCACAGCCACTTATCGCCTCTTATAACGATGAGACAGTTCGCCTTAAGGATGCTCGGAAGTCCATTCACTATAAACTTCTCACTGATTTCCACCAACCATCAGCTCTCTAGAGAGATTTTTATAGTTACTAATCTTCGTCAACGCTAAATTTTCAGATATTTTAGAAAATAATACCATACTTCTAAATGGATGTAAATATGAATCAAAGACCTTCTCAGGTCTATTCATTCGAGAAGGTCTTTTACTACTATTCTAGAAAATCATCGAAATCACCAAACTGATCGAATAAGAAATCAAATGCAATATCTGGAGCAACACCTAATCCAATTGTTCCTCCAATACAAACTACAATGACAATGCATAGGCTTACAGGAAGTTTGGACGGTGTGAATTTTATGTCATCATACATCGGTCTGAAAAACATTTGAGTCATGATCCCAAAATAATAGACGTAAGAAATGACTGTTGTCCCTATTAAAATACTAGCCAGTACATAATGTCCAGGATTTACTGCAAATGCACCAAGAAAAATATTCAATTTCCCTATAAAACCTGCTGTGCCTGGAATTCCAGCCATAGAGAGTAAAAATATTCCCATAGCTATCGCTAAAAGAGGGCTCCTCTTATACAAACCAGCAAATGCTGCTATTTCTGTAGAAGTTGTTTGCTGTGACACATATTGGATAACAGCAAATGCACCAAGATTCATAAACAAGTATGCTACTAGATAAAACCAAACTGTACTATTGGTGAAATAACCTAACGTTGCAATGGCTACGAGCAAATAACCTGCATGAGCAATACTCGAATAAGCTAACATCCGTTTGATGTTCTTCTGTCTTAAGGCAACAACATTACCAATAATCATCGTGATGCCTGCTACTACTGCTACATAAACCATGTTACTCTCAGTAAATGTGAAAGCTCCAAACTGATCTCCTGGCGCGTCTAAAAATAAGAACAAAATGATTCTTAGAAGTATGATAAATCCTACCACTTTCGAAATAACACTTAAAAAAGCAGTTACTGGAATAGGTGCGCCTTGATAAACATCAGGGGCCCACATATGAAATGGTGCAGCAGCAATTTTAAAAGATAAACCAACAAAGATCATAAAGAAGGAAATCCCATATAAATACTGAAATTGACCGTCTAATATATCCCCCATAATTGTTCCCATCTGCAACAAGTTAGTTGTCCCAGTTAAACCATATAAATAACTCATTCCGAATAAAGTTATTGCTGTAGCAATGCTGCCATTTACAACATATTTCATTGCAGATTCATTACTTTGTAAATTATGTTTCCGTATTCCTGCAAGAATGTAGGAAGAAATCGATACTAGTTCTAACCCTACAAACAAAGTAATTAAATCACCACTTGATGTCATAATCATTGCACCAAGCAATGCAGCTAGAAACAAATAATAAAACTCACCGCGTGTTTCTTTCATTCCTTCTGTTGGACGATAGCTCTCCGCCAACAAAAGAATAAGTACAGAACCAACTAATAAAATAAGCTTAAATGCCTTTGCAAAAGCATCTAATCGATACGTATCAAAAAGTATAGAAGTGGTATCGACAGACAACATTCCTAGAGAAACAATCAAAGACAGCAAAATACCTACTAGCGCTACCCAACCAAGTGGCCGACGACTGATCTTTGCTGGCATGAATAAATCAATTAAACATAGTAATGTAGCAACACCAAGGATGATGAACTCTGGCATCATCACTCCCCAATTATATGAAAGCAACGTTTCTATATCCATTTCTCATCATCCTCCTATCCCAGTAAGAATTAGCTTCAACGTATCATTGAGAGGCTCTGTTAAAATGGTAGGATATACACCAATAAATATAATTAAACCGGTGAGCACAATTAATGGAATCCATTCTATTCCTCTAATGTCTGTAGCCTCATTTAGTTTTGCTTCCCCAAATGTAATAGAAAGAACTGCTCGTAAAATATAAACAGCTGTCAAAATGATACCGACTGCTCCAATAGCCCCTAATATTGGATATTCCTGAAACAATCCGAGAAATGCCATAAACTCACTAACAAACCCAGACATGCCAGGTAACCCAAGAGAAGCCATACCACCTGCTAGCATGAACCCTGCTAAATACGGCATCGTTTTAGATATGCCACCTAATTCCGAAAGCTCTGTCGTACTAGTTCGTTCATACATAGCCCCTACAATGAAGAATAATAACGCCGCAATTAAACCGTGTGATATAACTTGAAAAATAGCCCCTTGTAATCCGGCTTGATTTAAAACCCCTAATCCGATTAGAACAATACCCATATGTGAAATAGAGGAATAAGCCAATACCATTTTGAAGTCCTTTTGCGATAGAGCTAAAAATGCCCCATATAAAAGATTGATAACGCCCAAAATGACAATTACAAAGGAGATTTTTTCGAATTGAGCTGGAAAGATCCCCATACCAAATCGAATTAAACCGTATGCTCCAATTTTTAATAATACACCGGCATGTAACATAACAATTGCTGGTGGTGCTTGGATATGGACTCGAAGCATCCATGTATGCAAAGGAAAAATCGGTAACTTCACCCCAAAGGCAATAATTAAAGCTATTAGCAAACCTAATTTCAGTTCCTCAGAAATATGAGAAATTAGGGTTACGCCACCATTAGGAATTATTTGCTGTAATACAGTAATATCACTAGTTCCCGTTTTAGCAAATAAAATCATAATGACTATGAGCAATACTGCCGAACCTAACCCATTGTATATTAGAAAGCTATAAGCAGCCTTTTCTTTTTCTAAATATCCCCATTTCCCTATTAAGAAAAACATCGGAACTAATGTTAGCTCAAAGAATAAGAAAAATAAAAGGAGATTTTCAGCTGCGAAAACACCAAACATTCCAATTTGAAGCAACAAGAATAAAAGGAAATATCCTTTCCACTCTCTTTTTATTTGCATAGAAGCAATTGCCGACAATGTTCCTAAAACAGCGGTCAACAGTAACATAATTAACGAAAAACCATCTACGCCAAGTTGAAAGTTTACAGCAAACAAAAGTTGGTCATAGTCACGGAAATTTCCAAACTGAAACCAATTAGCATCGATACTAAATTCTGATAACAATGTTCCAGCATGGTAACGGTAGAACAACCAGCAAGATAGTAATAATGCAGGTAAAGTTGACAATATACCTATGACTTTGATTGTTTTCTCTTGTTTCTTATTTACGAACAATAAAATGAGCATACCTACTAATGGGGAAAATACCAATAATGGTAATAGGAAACCATTCATTATAATACCCCCCCTGTTAGTGCATAGACGACTAGCAACATTGCAAGTCCAACAAGAGCAACTGTAATATATTGTTGAATTTGACCATTTTGCAGTTTTGCACCGATATTTCCAACAGTTGAAACAATAGCACCTACTAAACTCGCAATACCTTCAATAATAAATTTATCAATAAAATGAAAGATCATGCTTATTCCCTTTGTTAAAGGAATAACCGTATATCCATAGATTTCATCTATATAGTATTTTCGTAATAATACGTCATAAACTGGAGATTGCTCGCCTCCGAAAAACTTAGCAGAGACATTTCTCTTCATGTACATCAGATAGGCTAGCAAAATACCTCCTAGTGATATACCAGATGCTACAAGCATAATCCACATCGGCCCATCTATATGACCATGACCAAGTGCTGGATTACCTTCAACTAACCAGTCTCCAAGAAATGTTCCGAACCATGGTGTATTTATATAACCACTAAAGATGGCAAGGACAGCTAAGACAACCATTGGAAAAATCATGCTTCTTGGAGATTCATGGACTTTACTTGATGAGCCACGATTTTCTCCCATAAAAACAAGAAAAAATAGACGGAACATATAAAAAGCCGTAAAGAAAGCTGTAATTAAAGCAATGATGAATAATCCGTAGTGGCCTTCTGTCCATGTAGCTATCAAAATCTCATCTTTACTGAAAAATCCAGAAAATAGAGGTACTCCTGAAATAGCTAATGTCCCAATTAAGAACAATGGCCCAGTGAAAGTTAACTTTTTCCATAAACCACCCATTTCTTTAATGTTCTGTGTTGAAACTGCATGGATAACACTGCCCGCTGCTAAAAATAATAATGCTTTAAAAAATGCATGTGTCATCAAATGGAAGACTCCTGCAACATAACCTGCCGAACCAAGAGCAAGCATCATATATCCTAGCTGACTGACTGTTGAATAAGCTAACACTCTTTTGATATCGTTTTGAACGATACCAATTGTTGCGGCAAATATTGCTGTAAACCCACCAACAATAGCCACTGTCAGCATGGCAGTCTCACTAGCTGAGAATAACGGAAACATTGTTGCAACTAAATACACACCTGCAGCAACCATTGTTGCTGCATGAATTAATGCAGATACCGGCGTTGGACCTTCCATCGCATCTGGTAGCCACGTATGCAACGGGAATTGACCGGACTTCCCAATTGCACCTACAAAAATAAGCAAACTAATTATTGTAATCATGTTATCTGAAATAACACCAGTTTCCAAAGCATGAAATATGATATCTAGTTCAAAGCTACCAACTTCCAAGAATAATAAAATCATCCCAATCAATAAACCGACATCACCGATTCTTGTCATAATAAAAGCTTTCTTCGCTGCTGCTTTTGCTTCTTGTTTGTAAAAATAAAAACCAATTAACAAGAATGAACCAAGCCCTACAAGCTCCCAAAATATATATAGTTGTAATAGATTAGGGGACAAAACTAGCCCTAACATAGCAAACGTAAATAATCCTAAATAAGAATAGAAAACAGGAAAGCGATTGTCGTCATGCATATAACCTTTTGAATAGACATGAACCAAGAAGCTGACAAGTGAAACAATTACTAACATTAACGCATTTAACTGATTGATTTCATAACCCGCTGTTAATTGCACATCCCCTATTGTTAGCCAAACGGCTTCGGCTTTATAAGTCGGCTGTGAAAAACGTTCCCACAATACCGACAAAGAATAAACGAGCGATCCAAATGTCAATATAATACCGACATAGGCACTGGATTCTTTTAATCTTTTACCGAATAGAAGAAGGAACAAGAACGAGAATAGCGGGAGTACCGGTATAATCCAAGCATTCTCCATCGTATCAAATCCCCTTCGGATCGTATTTAGACTTTATAATGTAATCTAAACACTTCTTTTCTAGTAATATAGGCTTCTCTCATTCTAATTTTTCATTAAATTAACTTCTTCAATATTGACTGTTTTCCTATTGCGATAAAACGCAATCAGTATAGCCAAACCAACCGCAACCTCAGCCGCTGCTACAGCAATCGTAAACAATGAAAATACTTGACCAGTAATTGATGGAGTTAGCCCATATTTACTAAAAGCAACAAGATTTATATTAGCGGCATTCAACATCAGTTCAACACATAATAAAACGATAACAATATTCTTCTTCGTCAAGGCGCCATATAATCCGATACAGAACAAAATTAATGCTAATACTAAATAAGCCGAAAGAGGCACTGATGTCATTTATGTTCACCTTCCTCTTCCTTCTCGTCTCGTTTGGCGATAATAACCGCACCCATTAAAGCAACTAACAATAAAATCGACATCAATTCAAATGGAATTACATATTTTGAATACAATTCAATCCCAATTTGCTCTGTATTCGCATCGTGAAGAGCAACAGTTTCAGCTCCCGATGGAATATTTAAGTCATATATACCTACGTAAACTGCAGTAGCAAATGCACCTACTCCTAATAAGACAAAAAATTTTCTCAATCTATTCTCTTTAGTAACTTCTTGGTCGTTATGTCTTGTTAACATAATTCCAAACAGCATCATGATAGTGATAGCACCCGAATAAATCAAAACTTGTACAGCTGCTACGAACTCTGCTGATAATGTGACATAAAGTCCTGCAATGCTTAGAAATGTAAAGACCATCGCAATAACCATATGAACGACTTTTTTTAAGGACAGCATTAATAGTGCACCGCCCACTGCCACTAAGGATATTAAGACAAAAGCGATGACTTCACCAGAAAGGTTCATACCTTATTCTCCTTTCTGATACTTTGATCATTTTCATCAAGCCATTCGAGGTTTTTAAACAGCATATCTCGACTAAATTCTGCTAGTTCAAAATTATTTGTCATAACAATGGCCTCTGTTGGGCAAACTTCCGTACATAAATCACATAAAATGCATATCTCAAAATTTATATCATACGTATCTATTATTTTTCCTTTTTTCGTCGGATCAGGATGCTTCTTACCAGTTAATGTAATACAATCCGTTGGACATATATTGGAACATTGATTACAAACGATACACTTTTCTGGATAAAACTTTTGGATGCCGCGAAAACGATCTGGCAATAACAATGGTTCATTTGGATAATCATACGTTACCTTTTGACGAGTTAAATTTTTCAATGTGTATTTCAACCCTTTTGTCAGTCCAAGCATTTTTATCACCCCTTATCAAGATAGCCGAAAGACTGTTATCTATATAAGCTTAAGTATCTCTTTCATGATTGCTGTTAGAAAAATATTCGCAAGTGCCAACGGGAGCAAAACCTTCCAACCAAATTCCATTAAATGGTCTGCTCGCATACGTGGAAATGAAGCACGAATCCAAATTAACACATATACAACTACACTAAATTTAAGTGCAAACCATACTGCCCCTGGAATAAATTCTAGGAAAGGAAGCGGTAACCAACCACCTAAGAATAGGATTGTTGTCAAAGCACTCATCGCAAATAAGTATACATATTCAGTCAACATAAAGAATGCCCAACGAAAACCTGAATACTCTGTATGATAACCAGCAACCAGCTCTGATTCAGCTTCTGGCAAATCAAAAGGTGTTCGGTTCAACTCAGAAACTGATGCAATTACAAAAATGATAAATGCTAACGGCTGTAATAAAATAAACCAAAAACCCTCTTGTTGTGCAGTAATAATATCATTTAAATTCAAGCTTCCACTCAGTAAGACAATTCCTACAACACTCATAACAAGCGGAATTTCATAGGAAATCATTTGCGCTGCTGCTCTCATAGCACCTAATAATGCATATTTATTATTAGATGCCCAACCTCCAGCTACTACACCAACAGTTGTGATTCCGGAAATTGCAATATAGTACAATAAACCGATTCCGATGTCAGCAAATTGAAAACGGTCAGTGAATGGCATTGTCGCCAAAACCATGAAAGCTGGTGCAAATGCAATGACTGGTGCAATAATGAATAGTGGCTTATCTGCAAGTTTCGGAATAATATCCTCTTTTATTAATAATTTAAAAACATCAGCTGCAGTTTGTAGTAATCCCCATCTTCCTCCAACATGACTAGGTCCATGACGTAATTGCATATATCCCATTACTTTTCGTTCAGATAAAATTGCAAACATAACAAACCCAAGTATGACAAACAAGAAAATTAAGGCCAATGAAAAGTATAAAAGGAAGGGAAGTAAACCAGCAGGTTCATGAAGATATTGCTGTATCATCAGCCATCAACCTCCCCAAGAACAATATCAATCGCACCCAAAATGGTAATGAGATTAGCAATATTTTCACCCTTCAACAACTTAGGAAGTATTTGCAAATTATAGAAGGATGGCCGACGGAACTTCAAACGATATGGTTCCTTTTTCCCGTCACTAGCAATGTAACAACCTAATTCTCCCCGAGGTGATTCAATCCGTACAAACGCTTCTCCTGGAGGTGCTTTAATAATTTTAGGAACCTTCGCCATAATTGCACCAGAACTCGGAAACTGCTCAACAGCTTGTTCAATGATTTTCAATGATTCCTCTATTTCCTCTAAGCGAATATGGTACCTTGACCAAGCATCTCCTTCTTTTCGAGTCGGAACATCAAAATCAAAGCGATCATAAATACTATATGGCGCATTTTTTCGAAGGTCATACTTAACTCCTGTGCAGCGAAGATTAGCACCACTTAAGGAATAATTAAGCGCTTCCTCTTTCGTATAAGTACCTACACCAATAATACGTTTCATGAAGATTTCATTGCCAGTAACTAAATCATGATATCCTTTTAACTGCTCTCTCATATAAGGGATAAATTCACGTACTTTTTCAATCCAACCATCAGGTGCATCCCACTTAACGCCACCGACTCTCATATAATTAAACGTCAAACGAGCACCGGATAATTCATTTAAAAGATTAACAATCATTTCTCGTTCTCTGAATGCATATAAAAACGGGCTAATTGCACCAATGTCCAATAAATATGTACCCCACCAAACCAAATGACTTGAGATTCTTCCAAGTTCCATTGCCAGTACACGTAAATATTCAGCTCGTTCTGGGATATCTATTCCCATCATTGTTTCAACTGCATGGCATAAAACATAGTTATTTGTCATACTCGATAAATAATCGAGACGATCAGTATATGGGATTATTTGTGTATATTGTAGATCTTCAGCTAGCTTTTCTGTTCCACGGTGTAAATATCCGATTACTGGTATCGCTTCTGTTATAATTTCACCATCAATTTTGACAACCAGTCGGAACACACCATGTGTACTTGGATGCTGTGGCCCTACATTCAACAGCATTTCTTCGGTACGTATCATCGGCTACACCTCCACATCATACGGCTCATAATCTTTTCTTAGTGGGTAGCCAACCCAATCTTCACCCAATAAAATCCTCTTCAAATCTGGGTGATTCTCAAATTGAATTCCTAACAGGTCATACGTCTCGCACTCTGGCCAATTTACCCCTTCCCATAGCGGAACAAGAGAAGGCAATATAAGTTGATTCCGATCTAATTTTACTTTTAATACGATCGATTGGTCTTTGGCAAATGAATGTAGGTACACATATACTTCCATATATGTTTTAAAATCTGTACCATGTAATTCAATAACATAATCAAACTGAAGATTATCATCATTTCTTAATAATTCTGCGACTTTAAAATAGTATTTAGGTTGCACTACTAATGTAGGTATATTTTTTGATAGTTTATTAATATAGTATTCATCTATAGATTCTTCTCCTAGAAGATGTTTAATAATAGTTACATACTTATCTAATTGTTCTTGGTTCGGTAAAATCTCTTTTTCTACTTCCTTTTGTTCTTTGGAATCTGCTTGTTTTGTCTTTGCTGCTAGCTTCGCTTTTGCCGCTGCTGCTGCTTTAGCTTTTGCCACTGCTTTTGCCTTTGCTAGAGCCAATGCCTTTGTTTTCTCTTCTTCTGTTTCACTTGCTGATGAATCTGATGCTTCTTCCGTCCTTTTTTGTTTCGCTAATGCCGCTGCCTTCGCTTTTGCTGCTGCTTCTTTTTTTAATAAATCTATATCTTTATCGCTCACGTTACATCACCCGCTTTCCGGTTTTTGCTTCGTAGCGAATTTTCTCTTTTAATTTATTTATTCCATAGATAAGAGCTGCTGGGTTGGGTGGACATCCAGGAATATACACATCAACTGGAACCACTTGATCCACTCCTTTAACTACTGAATAGGATTTTACGTATGGACCACCTGCAGTTGCACATGAGCCCATCGCTATAACCCATTTAGGTTCCGGCATTTGATCATACAATCTTCTTACGATAGGTGCCATTTTTTTCGTAACAGTTCCGGAAACAATCATCACATCTGATTGTCTTGGAGAATTACGAAAAAAGGAACCAAAACGGTCTAAATCATAATGAGATGCTCCAACGCCCATCATTTCAATTGCACAACAAGCTAGACCAAATGTCATTGGGTATAAAGAATTACTTCTTGCCCAACCTTTCACCTGCTCTAGAGTGGTTATAAAG
>Ga0233368_1000059_pt1 | contig 10314 bp, 4 predicted proteins | sample ElkDunMinimDraft_25_FD_180681 | JGI IMG/M metagenome (GOLD analysis project Ga0233368, IMG submission 180681) | Fecal eukaryotic communites from dung pellets of Tule Elk in California, USA - Elk Dung D1 | ecosystem: Host-associated > Mammals > Digestive system > Large intestine > Fecal | place...
GTTTTCCTTCAGACCAAGAAGCTCATCACGCTTACCTTTAATTGCAGCATCCGTTAACACACGAGTTGTTTCTTGGAATGATGCAGCAGATAAGAATGACTCTGTTTCAAGAGAAGCTTTTGTAATACCTAAAATTACAGGACGACATGTTGCAGCCGTTTTGCCGTTTAATACGACCTCTGTATTCGCTTCAAGGAATTGGTGAATATCTAGCAATGAACCTGGTAATAAATCAGTATCTCCAGCTTCAATTACACGCACTTTACGAAGCATTTGGCGAACCATTACCTCGATGTGCTTATCACCGATTTCTACCCCTTGCATACGGTATACTTTTTGTACCTCTTTCAACAGATATTCTTGAACTGTTGATACGTCTTTAACTTTTAGTAATTGTTTTGGATCGATAGAACCTTCTGTTAGAATTTCACCAGGTTTAATTTCATCACCTAGTTGTACTTTTAAACGAGCGTTGTAAGGCGCTTGGTATTTACGAGTTTCTACTTCACCGTGAATTGTAATTTCTTTTAAGCCTTCACGAATTTCTTCAATGTCTGATACCGTACCAGAAATTTCAGAGATAACCGCTTGCCCTTTCGGATTACGCGCTTCGAAAATCTCTTGGATACGTGGAAGACCTTGTGTAATATCGTTTCCGGCTACCCCACCTGTATGGAATGTACGCATCGTTAACTGCGTACCTGGCTCACCAATTGATTGAGCAGCGATAATACCAACCGCTTCCCCAACTTCTACTTCGTCGCCAGTAGCTAAGTTCATACCATAACATTTTTTACATACGCCATGTTTTGTGTTACATGTGAATGCAGAGCGGATTGTTACTTGCTCGATGTTAGCTTCGTCAATTGCTTTCGCTACATCTTGTGTAATTAATCCGTCACGCTCTAAAATAACAGCGCCTGTTTCTGGATGAAGAATTGTTTTCTTCGTATAACGACCTACGATACGTTCGTCAAGCGCTTCGATTACCTCGTTGCCTTCCATTAACGCACCGATTGTTAAGCCACGGTCCGTACCACAATCATCTTCACGAACGATAACGTCTTGTGCAACGTCTACTAAACGACGAGTCAGGTAACCTGAGTCAGCTGTTTTTAACGCTGTATCGGCAAGACCTTTACGCGCACCGTGAGTTGAGATGAAGTATTCTAATACTGTTAAACCTTCACGGAATGAAGATTTGATTGGTAACTCGATGATACGACCAGCTGGGTTGGCCATCAGACCACGCATACCAGCAAGCTGCGTAAAGTTCGATGCGTTACCACGTGCACCAGAATCCGACATCATGAAGATTGGGTTTGTTTTTTGTAATGAGTCCATCAGTTTGCCTTGGATTGTATCCTTCGCCTTTGACCAAATCTCAATTACACGATCATAACGCTCTTCCTCTGTGATTAAACCACGGCGGAATTGCTTCATTACTTTATCTACTTTATCTTGTGCTTCCTCAAGGATTTCACCTTTTTCAGGTAATACCTCGATATCAGATACACCTACTGTAATACCAGCACGAGTAGAATATTTGAAACCTAAGTCTTTCATGCGATCAAGCATTTTAGACGTTTCAGTAATTTTGAACTCCTTGAATACTTGCGCGATAACATTTCCTAAGAACTTTTTACGGAATGGCGGTACAGCTGGAACTGAAGCAAAGTGCTTGTGTAATACAGCTTGACGTTGTGCTTCAATTTTCTCACCTTCTGATAGAGCTTTGTACTCTTCAGTTGCTTCTAATTCCGCAAGTGTTTCTTCATCAATTGTTAAGTTAGCGAAGTATTTCTCAGGTGTTTTATCTTCTAAGTTTGTATCTGTTGGTTCATTAATATAAGGGAATGATTCAGGTAAAATTTCATTAAAGATTACCTTACCAACAGTCGTTAATAAGAACATTTTGTTTTGCTCTTCTGTAAACGTTGGGTTGTTTAAAGAAGAAGCTTGGATTGCAATACGCGTGTGTAAATGCACGTGACCGTTTTGGTACGCGATTAACACTTCGTCAGAACCGTAGAAGATAGCACCTTCACCACGAGCACCTTCACGCTCAAGCGTTAAGTAATAGTTACCTAATACCATATCTTGAGATGGTGTTACTACTGGTTTACCATCTTTCGGGTTCAGAATGTTTTGAGCCGCTAACATAAGTAAGCGTGCTTCTGCTTGTGCTTCTGCTGATAATGGAACGTGAACCGCCATTTGGTCACCATCGAAGTCAGCGTTGTAAGCTGTACATACTAATGGGTGAAGACGAATTGCACGACCTTCTACTAATGTAGGTTCAAATGCTTGGATACCAAGACGGTGAAGCGTCGGTGCACGGTTAAGTAATACCGGATGCTCACGAATAACGTCTTCTAGAACGTCCCAAACTTCATTGTGCATACGTTCAATTTTACGTTTTGCACTCTTAATGTTATGAGCAAGACCACGCTCTACTAACTCTTTCATAACGAAAGGTTTGAATAGCTCGATTGCCATTTCTTTTGGAAGACCACATTGGTACATTTTTAAGTTTGGTCCTACTACGATAACCGAACGACCAGAGTAGTCTACACGTTTACCAAGTAAGTTTTGACGGAAACGACCTTGTTTACCTTTCAGCATGTGTGAAAGTGATTTTAAAGGACGATTACCAGGACCAGTTACAGGACGACCACGACGACCATTGTCGATGAGGGCATCTACTGCTTCTTGTAACATACGTTTTTCGTTTTGTACGATGATGCTTGGTGCACCAAGGTCAAGTAGACGTTTTAAACGGTTGTTACGGTTAATTACACGACGGTATAAGTCGTTTAAATCAGAAGTTGCGAAACGACCACCATCTAATTGCACCATTGGACGAAGCTCTGGTGGAATAACAGGTAGTACGTCAAGAATCATCCAAGAAGGCTTGTTGCCTGAGTTACGGAATGATTCTACAACTTCAAGGCGTTTAATCGCACGCGTACGACGTTGACCTTGAGCTGTTTTTAACTCTTCTTTTAGCATTGTTGTTTCTTCTTCTAAATCGATTTGTTCAAGAAGCTTTTTAATTGCTTCTGCACCCATTGCAGCATCGAATGACGCTCCAAATTTTTCACGGTATGCACGATATTCTTTTTCAGAAAGAAGTTGTTTATGTTCTAAGTTTGTACCTGCAGGATCAATTACTACATAAGATGCAAAGTAAATTACTTCCTCAAGCGCACGTGGAGACATATCTAAGATAAGACCCATACGACTTGGAATCCCTTTAAAGTACCAAATATGAGATACAGGCGCAGCTAATTCAATGTGACCCATACGCTCACGACGAACTTTTGCACGTGTTACCTCAACACCACAACGATCACAAACTACACCTTTGTAACGTACACGTTTATATTTACCACAGTGACATTCCCAGTCTTTAGTTGGTCCAAAGATGCGTTCGCAGAAAAGACCATCTTTTTCTGGCTTTAATGTACGGTAGTTGATTGTTTCAGGTTTTTTCACTTCACCATATGACCAAGAGCGAATCTTGTCCGGTGAAGCTAAACCAATTTTCATATATTCAAATTCATTAACGTCTATCAAGGAGCCTACCTCCCTTTAGTATAAGTCCTTTACTGACTTTTCCGCAGCTCGACAATTATAACGGTTAGTAAGAAACATCTAGCCTCTATAGAACCTGATGATGCTCTTACTGTTGTAGATAAGAGTGCTTGTCATTCTTATCTACCAAAAAAAGTTTAAACCGTAATCGATTAAACTTTGTGCACAGAAAAAATAAATCATTATAAAAAACGGGCAGGCATTACCTGCCCGTTTTTAAAACTTTCATTATTCAAATGACTCAACGGTCTCTTCTTCCTTTGAAACTGCTGCAATGTTTAGTGCATCTGCAGGTTGAAGTTCGTCTTCGTCATCTAAATCGCGAAGCTCTACTTCTTCATCGTTGATCGTTAACATTTTAACGTCCATACCTAAAGATTGAAGCTCTTTGATTAATACTTTGAATGACTCTGGTACGCCTGGCTCTGGAACACTTTCACCTTTAACGATTGCTTCGTATGTTTTCACACGACCTACAACGTCATCTGATTTTACAGTTAAAATCTCTTGTAACGTGTAAGCAGCACCGTATGCTTCAAGTGCCCAAACCTCCATCTCACCGAAACGCTGACCACCGAATTGTGCTTTACCACCAAGCGGTTGTTGCGTTACTAATGAGTAAGGACCAGTTGAACGTGCGTGAAGTTTATCATCAACCATGTGTGCTAGTTTGATCATGTACATGATCCCAACAGATACGCGGTTGTCAAACGGCTCACCTGAACGTCCATCATAAAGGATTGTTTTACCATCACGGTTCATACCAGCTTCTTCCATAGTCTCCCAAACATCGTCTTCGTTAGCGCCGTCAAATACAGGTGTAGCCATGTGTACGCCTAAGTAGCGTGAAGCCATACCTAAGTGAAGTTCTAACACTTGTCCGATGTTCATACGAGATGGTACCCCAAGAGGGTTTAACATGATATCAACTGGTGTTCCGTCTGGCATGAATGGCATATCTTCTTCCGGTAAAATACGAGAGATAACCCCTTTGTTACCATGACGTCCGGCCATTTTGTCACCAACGCGGATTTTACGTTTTTGAACAATATAAACACGAACTAATTGGTTCACACCAGGTGGTAACTCATCGCCGTCTTCACGGTTGAATACTTTAACATCTAGAACAATACCACCAGCTCCGTGAGGTACTTTTAATGAAGTATCACGTACTTCACGTGCTTTCTCACCAAAGATAGCGTGAAGTAGTCGTTCTTCAGCTGTTAACTCTGTAACCCCTTTAGGCGTTACTTTACCTACTAAGATGTCACCATCACGTACTTCCGCACCGATGCGAATGATACCACGTTCGTCTAAGTTACGAAGTGCATCTTCCCCAACGTTTGGAATATCACGTGTGATTTCTTCAGGTCCTAGCTTTGTATCACGAGATTCTGATTCGTATTCTTCAATATGAACAGAAGTATATACATCTTCTTTTACAAGGCGCTCACTCATAATAACAGCATCCTCATAGTTAAAGCCATCCCATGTCATGAACGCAACAAGTACGTTACGACCAAGTGCTAATTCACCACGCTCCATTGATGGACCATCAGCTAAAATATCACGTGGTTTTACACGGTCACCAACTTTAACAATTGGACGTTGGTTATATGACGTACCTTGGTTTGAACGAACGAATTTTTGTAGTTTGTATTTTGTTAAATCGCCTTTAACTTCTTTACCATCTACAACTTCAATACGACGTACGCGGATTGAACGAGCTTCTACGTGCTCAACAATACCATCATATTTTGCAACAACTGCAGCACCAGAATCACGTGCGTCAACGTGTTCCATACCTGTACCAACGAATGGTGCCTCAGGGTTTAATAACGGAACCGCTTGACGTTGCATGTTCGCACCCATTAACGCACGGTTTGAGTCATCGTTTTCTAAGAATGGGATACATGCTGTGGCAGCAGATACTACTTGCTTTGGTGATACATCCATGTAGTCGATTGCTTCACGTTTGAATACCGTGTTATCACCACGGAAACGACCTACAACTTCTTCATTCGCAAATGAACCATCTGGATTTAAGATTGAGTTCGCTTGTGCTACTACATAGTTGTCTTCTTCATCTGCTGTTAAGTAGTCGATTTGATCTGTTACTCGGCTAGTTTCAGGATCAACGCGACGGTATGGTGTTTCAATAAATCCGAATTTATTTACTTTCGCAAATGATGAAAGCGAGTTAATCAGACCAATGTTTGGTCCCTCAGGCGTTTCAATCGGACACATACGACCATAGTGAGAGTAGTGAACGTCACGTACTTCCATACCAGCACGCTCACGTGTTAAACCACCAGGCCCTAATGCAGATAGACGACGTTTATGCGTTAATTCTGCTAATGGGTTTGTTTGGTCCATGAATTGCGATAATTGAGAGCTACCGAAGAACTCTTTAATTGATGCAATTACAGGACGGATGTTGATTAATTGCTGTGGCACGATTGCAGCTGTGTCATTAATAGACATACGCTCACGTACTACACGCTCCATACGAGATAAACCGATACGGAATTGGTTTTGCAGAAGCTCACCAACCGAACGTAGACGACGGTTACCTAAATGGTCAATATCATCCGTGTTACCAACACCATATAGTAAGTTAAAGAAGTACGATACAGAAGCTAATACGTCAGCTGGTGTAATGTTTTTCACTTCTTCATCAATATAAGCATTTGAAATAATGTTAATTTCTTTTTGCGCTTCATCATTTGGTGCGTAGATTTTGATCGATTGTACTGTAATATCATCTTCTAATACGCCACCTACTTGAGATAGTGTACGGAAGCCGATACCTTTTTCTAAATAAGGGATTAACTTATCTAGGTTACGACGATCTAATAACGTACCTTTTTCAACTAAAACTTCACCAGTCTCTGGGTCAGCTAATGTCTCTGCAATCGTTTGGTTAAATAAACGATTTTTAATGTGAAGCTTTTTGTTCATTTTATAGCGACCAACGTTTGCTAAATCATAGCGTTTTGCGTCGAAGAAACGAGAATATAGTAAGCTCTTCGCACTTTCAACTGTTGGCGGTTCACCTGGACGTAGACGCTCATAGATTTCAAGAAGTGCTTTTTCAGTACTTTCAGTGTTATCTTTTTCAAGCGTATTACGTAGGTATTCGTTATCACCAATTATATCGATAATTTCTTGGTCTGAGCCAAAACCTAATGCACGTAATAATACGGTTACAGGAAGTTTACGTGTACGATCGATACGAACGTATACAACATCCTTTGCATCAGTTTCATATTCAAGCCATGCACCACGGTTTGGAATGACTGTAGCACCAAAGCCTTTTTTACCGTTTTTGTCCGTTTTATCGTGGAAATAAACACTTGGAGAACGAACTAACTGTGAAACGATAACACGCTCAGCACCGTTAATAATAAACGTGCCTGTTTCCGTCATCAATGGGAAATCACCCATGAAGACGTCTTGCTCTTTTACTTCGTCTGTTTCTTTGTTGTGTAGACGTACTTTTACACGCAATGGTGCAGCATAAGTTACGTCACGTTCTTTACACTCATCAACATCATACTTCGGTTCGCCTAATGTATAGTCGACGAATTCAAGTGAAAGATTACCTGTAAAATCTTCGATTGGAGAAATGTCGTGGAACATCTCGCGCAATCCTTCTTCAAGGAACCACTCATAAGATGCTGTTTGGATTTCGATTAAGTTCGGAAGCTCCAGCACCTCATTAATACGCGCAAAGCTTCTACGCTGGCGGTGTTGTCCGTACTGAACTAGTTGACCTGTCAACTCATTCACCCCTCAATAAAGCGATAATAGGTCTTTGCAAAATCAAACAAATAGTGTATGATTTCGAAAGACAAAAAGAAAACGAGACAATCATTTGATCTCATTCTCGGTTAAACTAAACTTATTTTTGAGCAGTCTGCCCTAAAAACTTACTTTTTAATACAAAAGGGCACACTTCTTCAAAATAATAATTTTGCATTTTATTATGTTATCACAGTAGATTTGTCAAGTCAATCTTTTCGGTTAAGGTTCATTATTTTTTCGCTCGAATAGCTCGAATAATCCAATAACCTTTTTTCTTCTCTACAACATCTACTTCTGAAAACAGTTCTTCTAAATGACTTACTGTCGATGGAGCACCTTGCTTCTTCTGAATAACAATCCAAAGCTCGCCGCCTTCCACTAACTTTTCATAGGACTCATCATAAAATCGAAAAATCGTTTCTTTTCCAGCACGAATTGGTGGATTTGTTAAAATAGCAGCGGCTTTTACATCACCAACCGAAGCTAGACCATCACTTTCAAAAATACGTACATTTTGAATCCCGTTAACTTGCGCATTTTTCTCAGCAAGTGCAATCGCACGCGTATTAATGTCCATCATATGGACGAAACGCTCGGGATTCGCCTTCGCAATCGATAACCCAATCGGACCATAACCGCAACCAACATCCAGCACATCACCCTCTACTTCCGGCATTTCAAAAGTATCGATTAATACACGGGATCCAAAATCTACTTCGCTTTTGCTAAATACGCCGGCATCTGTTTCAAATGTAAACGTATGCCCACGTAAAGTAAATTTCCATTGGCGTGGTTTACTCTCAGTTTGAGGTTTGTTCGAATAATAATGTTCAGACATAGCACAACACGCCCCTTATCTAAATGATGGATGAGACACTTTCACGTACTCTTCCAATTGTCGGTTAGAAAGACACATCTCGTCGAAATAAGGCAAGATTAAACCCTTCCTTATGCACATTTCCTTAAAAACGCATACTTTCCTATCCGCTTAGAAAAAGAAAAGCTCGTCACATTGACGAGCTTTTCATAATAAAGAGAGTTAAGATTACTTAACTTCTACAGTTGCGCCAACTTCTTCAAGTTTAGCTTTGATTGCTTCAGCTTCTTCTTTAGAAGCGCCTTCTTTAAGTGCTTTAGGAGCGTTATCTACTACTTCTTTAGCTTCTTTTAAGCCAAGACCAGTGATTTCGCGTACCACTTTGATTACTTTAATTTTTTCTGCACCAGCAGATGCTAATACTACGTCAAACTCAGTTTTTTCTTCAGCTGCAGCTGCACCGCCAGCTACTACAGCTACAGGAGCTGCTGCTGTTACACCGAATTCTTCTTCGATAGCTTTTACTAAATCGTTTAATTCTAGAACTGTCATAGCTTTGATAGCTTCTAAGATTTGCTCTTTGTTCATTTTAATTTCCTCCTATGGAATGTTTTATAGTTTTAGGCCGTTAAGCCGTGTTTTGAAGTTTCGGGCGAATTATGCGCCTTGTTCTTCTTTTTGCTCTGCAACAGCTTTTGTTGCAAGAGCGAAGTTGCGCACTGGCGCTTGAAGTACAGATAAAAGCATTGAAAGTAGACCTTCGCGTGATGGAAGTTCTGCAAGAGCTTTAACGTCAGCTTCAGATGCAACAGTACCTTCGATAATACCAGCTTTGATTTCTAACGCTTCATTTTTCTTAGCGAACTCGTTAATAATTTTAGCTGGAGCTACTACGTCTTCGTTTGAGAACGCAACAGCGTTTGGACCAGTTAAGAATTCATTGATTGCTTCAACACCAGCGATTTCAGTAGCACGGCGAGTTAACGAGTTTTTGTAAACTTTAAACTCAACACCAGCTTCACGTAATTGCTTACGTAATTCTGTTACTTGAGCTACAGTTAAACCACGATAGTCAACCACAACTACAGAAGCAGCTGCTTGGAATTTCTCAGCGATTTCTTGTACTTGAACTTTTTTTGTTTCGATTGCTTTGCTCATGATGACACCTCCTATTAGAATGAGTCATTTATACCGACAAAAGAAAGCCCTTATGTCAGAGTAGACACAAGGGCAGAAAGTCATCATCTTAAAAAGAATCCGAACTCCGATGTCCTCGGTAGGATTATTAAGTGACAAGTCACTCCTACTGTCTACGGTACAAATGGATGATTCACAACAGCACCCATCTTACCAAGTAAGCGGACCGTTGTCAACTAATTAAATCAAAATATTTTTAGGAATTATTTAACAACTACTGCTTGAGCATCAACTTTTACAGCTGGACCCATTGTAGTAGTTACGTTTACAGATTTCATGTAAGTACCTTTAGCTGCAGCTGGTTTAGCTTTTTGTACTACATCGAATACTGTTAAGAAGTTTTCAACTAACTTTTCTGTTTCGAAAGAAACTTTACCGATAGGAGCGTGGATGATACCAGCTTTGTCAGCACGGTATTCTACTTTACCAGCTTTAATTTCTTCGATAGCTTTTGTTACGTCGAAAGTAACTGTACCAGTTTTAGGGTTCGGCATTAAACCTTTAGGACCTAATACACGACCAAGTTTACCAACTTCACCCATCATGTCTGGAGTAGCTACGATTACATCGAAGTCGAACCAGCCTTGTTGGATTTTTTGGATGTACTCTGCATCGCCTACATAGTCTGCACCAGCAGCTTCTGCTTCTTTAATTTTCTCACCTTTAGCGAATACTAATACGCGTTGAGTTTTACCAGTACCATTTGGAAGTACTACTGCACCACGAATTTGTTGATCGTTTTTACGAGTGTCGATACCTAATTTGAAAGCAACTTCTACAGTAGCATCGAAGTTTACAGTGCTAGTTTTTTGAGCAAGAGCGATTGCTTCTGCTGCTTCGTATAATTTAGAACGGTCTACTAATTTAGCCGCATCTTGTAATTTTTTACCTTTTTT
>Ga0233368_1000063_pt1 | contig 10044 bp, 8 predicted proteins | sample ElkDunMinimDraft_25_FD_180681 | JGI IMG/M metagenome (GOLD analysis project Ga0233368, IMG submission 180681) | Fecal eukaryotic communites from dung pellets of Tule Elk in California, USA - Elk Dung D1 | ecosystem: Host-associated > Mammals > Digestive system > Large intestine > Fecal | place...
ACCTTCAATGATTGACATTACCAGGCATGCAAAGCTCGTGTAGCCTAACAGGCCTGCGAACAGCGTGAGAAGAAGGCTTGCGAAGAAGCCGATGACCTTCAGGAAGGTCTTTGATACCATTGATTCCATATGATGTTAGATTTATTGTTGCCCGTCATCTGCATTAATGGGTTTGAACATTGCGATGTATATATCCACCGCCCTGCATTACGAGCGTCGCACCCCGACTATGTAATCTTACCTCTTTCGTAAGACCTGCGTATATTCATCAACGCTGTCGCTAAGATATGCCCTACGGTTAACCCTATGGGTTTCATCCCCATAAAATCTTTGCTCACCGCCGTAACGGTCCGTCAGTAGACGACGTAGCCCTGAGCTTTATTTGGCGAGCATGGTCCCGGTCAGAAGACCATACCCAGTTACTTTGTCACCAGCCTTGCGGCCACATTCTCCTTGGCCTTCACCCTCTCCAGCTCGGCTACGGAATACATCTTCCTGTTGCCTTTGCTGTGAGGCTTGAGCTGGCCCATCCTTGTGTACTTCTCTACCCAGCCTCTTCCGTACTTGAGGTAGGCTTCGTTTGTGGAGATCTCATCCTTGTGAGGCTCCATGATCCTGTTCAGCTCGAGCGCTACGCACCTTGCGAACTCAGGGACCTGGTCGAGGATTTCAAGTGCGCTCATGACTATGACAGGAATAATGTGTTATGATTGGTGTTGATGCCGAGGACGCGATTAACTATGCCCGATATCGCCTCTCTCTCAAGAATGGATGCGGGAATCGTCTTTCCGCTCTTCCAGTTGAGAATCGTCTGCTTGCTGCAGCGCGTTCTGGTCATGACCCTGTCCCTGAGCACCAGCCACTGATCGGGAGTGAGAGAGTTGCATATCTCAGAGAAAGTCCTTGTGTCGTAATCTTTTTTTGTTAAATTTGCCATACTCTATTGTTGGTAAAATGATTTGACTTGCCCATTCAAACCGTTTGACTCTGCAAAGGTAAAAAACTTAATTAAGTTTCCAAACTTTTTAATTAAGTTTTATGAAAAAATTAATTAATTTATAGGTGCAACTATGAACGTACGTGATTTTTTGAGGAAAAATGGTTTAAAGCAAGTGCAGCTTGCTCGTTATTTGGACGTAACTGAGGCAGCTATTTCCAATGTCGCCAATGGGAAAAGCGAGTTTTCGGAGGAAAACTTAATTAAGATTATGAACAACCCACACGGATGGGATGTATCAATGCTAACAGAGCGTCAGCCTGAGGTTTCGGCAGAAGAGCAGCCAGCAGCGGGTGGTTCTCTGATAGAATACTTGCAGAGAAAGGTAAAGGAATTGGAAAGAGAGAACGCAGATCTCCTTCAGGAGAATGCGGTCCTTAAGTACGAGAACAGGATGCTGGCTTCCGATAAAAAGGAAGGTGCCGGAAGTGCCGCAGGTTCTTTGTCTGTTACTGCATGAGGAAATTAAGTTAAAAAATCTTTTCATGATGTAAGTGTCGTTTGGCCGACACAATACCATACACGTGCCAAAGCTTTTTGAAAATCTCTTCAGGAATTCTACTTTTGTCGATTCTGAACAAAATCAAAAATAATGTAGAGACAATCAAAAAAGCAATCGTGCCAAACACGATTTTTGTGTAATAAATCGACGTTTTTTATTGACTAGATTTAAATAAGGATAATATGGAAGAGATTACTATTGAGACCATTTTGAAAGTCTTTAAGTCTTATTCTGAAGGAAAGAGGATAAAGCAAATTAAACAAGATGTCGCTGCGATGCTTTATCCGGACGTATTTATTCTTGACACAGAAACGTCAGAAGTGATAGATAAATCTATTGATGACGTTATAAAAGCAGACAAAGGCCATGGTAACAATTCCTTTCTTACTTACAACAAGGGAATTTATAAAAAGAGGAAGAATAGACGTCCTCCCGAAGCACCAGATCCGATGCACAAAGATTACATAGGGAGAGCTGGCGAGTGTGCGGTAATGTCCGAGCTAATGTTTAGAGGATATAACGCAAACAGAATGATGATCGATGAGGGAGTGGATATTGTCGCTGTCAAAAACAATTTATACTACTATATTCAGGTAAAGACAACAACTATTAATGATAGCGGGAGGGTATATTGCACTATTGGTAATGATAGATTTGAACAGTATATAGGAGCTCAGATCAGATATGTAATTGTTGCAAGATACAAAGATCATGGCATAGACCGAAATATGTTCTTTGTATTTGACTCACGTTTGATTCAACAAGCTATATATCAGCAGTGTGTGAAAAAAGGAGAAAATGGAGTCTCAATAAAAATAAAGTTTAACGAAAGGGATGGAGCTCCTGTTTTGTATGATATAAAAGAAATGGATGTCTCATGGTATAAAGATCGTTTTGAATTATAAACAAGGGCGGGATCACTCCCGCCCTTTTCTGTCTCAAATCGTCCGTTTCTAACCGTCGCACATCTCCTTTTCCTTAGCATTCAAGCCTCCGATCAACCCACTGACAAGCGCCTCCACGCGTTCCATTCCGTCAGTCTTGACATCAGGAAGTCTGACATTGCTGCAGATGAAGTCAAAGATCTTCTGAGCCTTTTTGTAGTTGATCTTTCGGATTCCATTCATCCCGTCATAGGAAGACATCAGGATGGCAAAGGAAATAGCACTTCCTTTCGAATCGATGGCTGCCGGATAGCAGCCCAGGGCGTAAGAACCTTCCATACTACTAACATTTTAAAAGTACGGTTCTGGCAATCCAAACACTGTGCCATAAAAATGAGCGGCATTCCTCTCGGAGTGCCGCCCTCACGCTTCTAGCGTAAAAATTGATTTCAATAAATTTGCTACAAATGTAGGGAAATTAATTCATTCTCCAAGTGACAACCAAACTTCTATTATTCGCAAATAAAAGTAGAAAAATAGTTATTATTTCCAATCGAACAGCTCAAGCACCTTCCTGTTCGCCTCCCACAATATCGACCAGTCCTTCTCTATATATATGTCTGTCACGGCCATGTTCGAGTCGATATGGCAGAGCATGTCGTTCGTGTTGCTCTTGGGAATTCCGGCGGAGTTCGCGATTGTGCCGAAGGATCTGCGTGCCCACCTCATCGAAAAAGGCTTGACGCCGATCATCTTGGCCACTTCCTTCAGTCTGTCGTTGCCCTTGTCTGCAATGGACTTGTAGAACGTATACTTCTTATGAAGGTTGAACGCCCTCTCTCCTGAAGGATCGAGGTACTCGTCAAACAGCTTCTGCGCCACCGGTTCCAGGCGTATGAACATATCCGCTCCGTCGAATCTCCTTTCCTTCGTCTTCGTCCTCTGGTAGTATATGACTCCCGGCCTGTCCATGACCGCATAGTAAAGGTCGGGCACATTCGACCCCATGGTGGCAAACGAAAGCAGGAATACATCCACCGCGAGCTTGTCGTAATAGCCGAGGCTGTGCCTGATGTCGATGAGCTTCTGTATCGTCTCCTTGGCGAGAGACACCTTCTTGGCGGGCTTCTGCTTGGGCGGCGTATAGAACTCGTACGGATTCTTTATGCGTACTTCCCCGAGCTCCTCGTTGTTGTATCTCTTCCTCGCCTCAGAGTGAAGCGTCGCTATATGTGACGTATAGAGGGAGACGGCGCGGGCGTCACGCCCGTGCTTATCATGCAGGTAAATCTCAAAACGGCGCAGCAGTGAAGACGTCACCAGAGATATGTCCAGGGTCTCGGTGCCGAGGAAGGACGAGAAAGACTTGAGTGCAGTCCGGTAGTTGCCGCCTGAGTATTTGTTCTTCTTGGCGTTCGCCCATTCATATCCGAACTGGAAGAAGTCAAGCCTGAACTTCTCCTTGGGCACGAGGCATGCCTCTATGTGGGCGCAGACCTCGGCCGTGGTCTTCGTCTTCCACTCGAAGGCATCCACCTCAGCTATGGCGTCCTGAACCCTCTCGACGAGGTCGGCCATCTTCTTGATGAGGCTTGTGCTTTTGAACCGGAGGTCGCTCTGATAATAATCTCCTTTCCTTGCAAACTCCGAGGTGGGAAGATATTTCACCACTCTATTATGAGTTACACGTATCTTCACATTGACCGATCCGTCCTGCTTTATATGCTGCCGGAGGATCACCGCTTTTACTGTAGGAATACCCATAAGACGCCAAATTTGTTAAACTAAAGTTAAACTTTACCGTCACGAAGGTACATAAAAAATGTGATAGTCGTGTAATAAATTTAAAGAAAATCGTCATCTGACCAATCTGAGTGGCCGAAAATCGTCATTTGGCGTTTGCGAGTGCCATTTTTCTCAAAACCCTGAAAAATCAGAACCGGAATCTGATATTCTATCCATTAAACTATAGGGGCAAGAATTTGAGAATCAGTGACTTGCGTCATGGAAGATTTGAGAGCTTGCCAAAATTTGTTAAACAGGAGTTAAAACAGGCCCTGTTTTGCATGAATTCCCGGCCTTTCCTTCTGCAAAGATAATAAAAAAATTGGAGAGTCACTGGCCGGTAAACTCTCCAATCAAAAATTGTCATCGGGTTGAATGATGTTTCGCATGCAAATATATGAAAAAACTTGTAGAATTTACAAGAATGGTACGCGGTTTGAAATGACATAGGTGGGTTTTAATTATGTCACACTATAGTGATGCAGTCATTTACATTTCATCAGCGTCATCCTCTGTCGTGAGATACAGGAAGGGCGCTTCTCTTTTTTATATAAATCTATAAATCTATAATTATATAAATTCTTACGAAATAGAGGGAATTCCCTTAAAGTTCCCCCTAATTCCCTCTATTCGAAAACTGCATATAAACACGCCTTTGCTGTACAATAATGTACAAGGCATGCCATATATGTGTACACAATAAGGGCATAGTGTCCAAGGACCTGTACATTTATGTACATTATATATAGGGATTGTCACGCCCGCAGGGCGGGAAGGGCGGCCGGATCATCAAGTAAGTCACGAGTAAATCCTGCAATTCATATCCTGACTTGTTGCAATTCCCGGACAAGTCTGTCTCAAGTCTATTCTGAAGCCCGATGTTTTATTTATCTATCATAACATGCTGAGCTATTGTATCTTACGCTCAAAAAGTAAAATAAGACTTTTCAAGCGTGCTTATTTGAACTGCAATTGTCTGTCACAAGTCCTGCAAGTAAGCAACGAGTAATACGCAAGTAGGTATTTGTCTTTTGGTCGAATTTTCAGAGAGCCGGTCTCGCAATTTCCCGAGAAAACACTTTTGCCCTATTGTCATTTGGTCGAATTGAATGATTGTTTCCAAAATGGAAATAGCCATGAAACGCTGATACTAAAGTAGTTTAAAGTAGTAAAGATAAAGTTCAACAAGGAAGCGATATGATTTGCTTTGCAGGCATGAACAAAGTAAACGACATATCGATATGGTAGGAGCAATAATAGGAACTGCGGCACAGGTGGGTTCTTCCATCTATGGAGCAGTCAAGTCTTCTCAGGCGAACAAGAAGGCTCAGGCTCTCATTCAGAATCAGAGAGACGAAAATGAGAGATGGTATAACATGCGTATGGCGCCGGATTATACTCAGAGGGCGGATGTGCAGAACGTACTCCGCAAACAGCGTGAACTCTTCAACGAGCAGTATCAGAAGGCAAGGTCCGCATCTGTTGTGGCCGGAGGAACAGAAGAGGCAGCTGCCGTTCAGATGGCCGAAGCGAACAAGGCCATGGGCGACACCATGGCGGAGATTGCCGCTCAGTCTTCAGACTACAAGGAAGGCGTAGAGGAGCAGTATCGCACCAAGGATGATGCACTCAACCAGCAGCAGGTAGCTGTCGAGCAGGCCAAGGCTCAGAATATTGCAGCCGCTGCAGGTCAGATGGGATCAGCTGTCGGCGGACTTGTCCAGGGCGGCAATATGCCGGATACTACAATTGTAAAAAAGGATGATGAAATTGATAAAGTAGAGTCGTAGCCATGGAAGATAACAAGAAGAAGGAACAGCTCCCTGATGCGAAGCCGATAGAGCCAAATACCTCGGACCCTGGAATCGCAGTTCCAGAGCCCGCTCCCGTCACTCTCAACCAGGAGCAGCAGCTTGCAAAGGATTATGCTCAGACAATATCTGCAACGCAAGGAGTATACGACCAGCAGATCCAAAGCGTGGATGACTTCGTGAAGGAAGCGGAGGAGAAGCGCAATGCCCTCAGGCAGCAGGACGAGAACTATCAGAAGAGGGAGAATGCCTATAGATATATAGCCGGACTGGGGGACACCCTTTCCGGCATTGCCAATCTTGTAGGTACAGCTCACGGTGCTTCCAATCAGCAGCAGACATATAACGGCAACATGATCGCCGCCAAGGCCGAGGAATCACGCAAGGCACGCAAGCTCGAGATGGACAAGCTCAACGAGAGAGTCGACGAGATGAAGGCAAGAAGCCGCGAGCTGAGCGCCGCCAAGGACCTCAAGACTGCAGAGCTTCAGGCTCAGTACAACCGTGAGCAGAGAGATCTGAAGATAAAGCAGGATGCTCTTGCCAGGGAGGAAGCGTATCGTCAGCAGCAGATGGAAAGAGAGGACGCTGTACGCCAGGAACAGCAGGCATGGAGAGAGTCCGAAGCCAGAAGAGCCCAGGCAAACGCAGACAGGACTTACGCCCAGAATGCTCAGCAGACAGCGCAGTCTATCGCATTACGCAGAGACGAGCTCAATCAGAGGATAGCAGAGCACGAGGCAAAGTATCCTGAGTCATCTCCGCTTCTTGTCGGCGATGAAGTGATCCAGATTCCTACACGTAATTCCGACGCACTCATGGCTGTCTTCCATAATCTCCCTGAAGAGTACAAGCCGATGCCGGACGTGAACGGCAAGTATCAGAGCAGTCAGATTCTTGCTGCCATAAGCGCAGCTGCCGAAGCAGATCCGGCCGTCATGGCCAAGGTGAAGGCGCTGAGCGAGCAGAGTCAGCAGGCGGCTGCAGAAGAAACAAAGGCTGAGAATACTGATAGTCAGGCTGAGAGCTCAAGCAATTCAAATAAGAAGGATATTAAAGGCTGGTAATGATGGAAGAAAAAAGAAAAGCCCTATACGACGCTCTTGCAGGAGAGTATAACCTCGGTACATACGAGGAGTTTACTGACAAGATAAACAACGAGGACAAACGAAGAGCCCTGTATGATGCCGTCAAGGATGACTACAACCTCGGCACATACGAGGAATACTCCGGCAAGCTCGGATTCCATCAGGCCGCTCAGCAGACCGACAATCCGTTCCCTACGTTCGATGACAAGCCGAACGATCCTATTGCTCCTCAGGAGCCTCGAAGAGGATTTGTGGCCGGAGTCCAGGAAGGAGGAAAAGGTCTTGCTGCCGGAACTGCATATGCAGCCGGAGAAGCGGTCAATGCTATCACTGGGTCAAGCCGTGATGACGCCAAGGCTCTCTACGAACTGAACAGGATGGTCCGTGAAGGACGCAATCCTGAAGAGGAGACAGCCGGTGCATGGAGTGATTTCGGCAGAGAGCTGAGGACGGGAGCTCTCGAGCTTCTTCCTTGGTGGATGGGAAAGAAGTTCAAGGAAGAGATCCGTGACAAGGCCAACCAGCAGAAGATACTCAACGAGATCGGAGATGTTCTCGAAGAGGCTGGCGGAGATGTGGCTAAGGCAAGGCGAATCCTTACAGACAGAGCCAATGATCCTACAATGGGAGACAGATGGCAGGGATGGGCCGAGGAGAAGTTTGCTGACATCAACCCTACTGAAGGAGTCGGAGCATGGATAGGTCAGAATGCAGTGCAGATGATCCCTTCCGCTTCCGCCCTTATTGTCGGTGCTCTGACAAAGAGCCCTCAGGCAGCACAGGTAATCGGTAGAATCGGAATGGGAACAATGGTCGGAGCTACAGCCGGATCATCCATGTATGAAGCACGAGAGGCCGGAGCTGATGACCTCAAGGTAAGGAAGACTGGAGTCGTGGACGGAATGATCGAGGCCATCACCGAGGACATTCCTTTTAACAGATATACGAAGAAGTATCTCGGAGCTGCCAAGCAGACTGCTTCGAAGCAGTTCATGGACGCAATAGGTACGGAGGGTTCTCTCGGTCGCAATCAGATGGAAAAGCTTCTCGTGGAAGCAAACGAGAGACTCGGAGGAAAGCTCTTCAGTAAGAAGAACCTCAAGGAATACATGGCTGACATCGCAGCCGAGGGTATGTCCGAGTTCTCTGCTGAGGCGCTTCAGACTATGACCACCATGATCTACGAGAAGCCTGAGGACTTCAGCATCATCGGCGAGGCTCTCAACAACGGTCTTCAGGGATTCATGGCTGGCGTGTTCATGGGTTCTGTTCTCGGAGGAGCATCCAAGACCATGGAGCATTACAACAACAGGGATAGACGAAAGGAACAGGGCTTTGTCGAAGTGGGACTTGTCGACTTCGGCGAGGAGAACGGAGGCGCCATGCCTGTGGAGGTCCTGGCTGAAGACAGGGAAGCCGGCATCGCTTCAGTCCTGAAGGATGGAGAAGTGGTCGAGGTCAGCACGGATGCAATCAAGCCTGAATACAGATACAAGTTCTCGTTCAACGAGTTCGAGAATGCAAGACTAGAGCAGCTCGAAGATGACGCCATAGACAACGAGACGGTTACCGAAGGTCAGGCAAAGGCTGCAGGAGACAGGGTTGCCGTGACAGCTGCAGAAGTCGAAAGAGTCTTTGCGGAGAAGGGATACGACGAATCATCCATCCGTTCTCTCTTCCTCGGTGCAAAGGATGGAGAGCATATCGTCTTCGAGTCAGAGGAGCAGACACAGGCCTATAACGACTACGTCGATGCTCTGACAAGAGAGAAGGAAGTCAAGTCCACTCTCTATGTACAACAGCAGAAGGAGAAGGCTGCTATCAGAGAGAATATCGAGAAGCAGGTCGGCGGACGCTTCTGGCAGGAAGGAATCGAATCATATGACGAGAATGTCGGAGCAACTATCGCCACTCCGGCAATGGTCGAGACGGGAACGCTTCAGGACGGCACCCTCGTGTACATCACCTCACCTGCCAACGAAAGCGGTGAGCGTGCCGGCATCACCGAGAACGGCGAGAAGAAGATCATCAAGAACGACATGCTCAGGGAAGGAACTCAAATCATGCCTCTTGACGAATATATCGATGCAAGATACCACGAGAGCAGAACCGCTGCCGAGCAGGCCAGAATGGCTGAGGAGACAGAGCAGAAGATCAATGATGTACGTTCTACCGTACAGCAGGGCACGCGCATCAATGTAGGTACCGTGGAATCTCCTGCATGGGGCGTGGTGAATGCTCCTCCTACCAATGACGGAGCTGTCGTGCTCATGGAGGACGGAGGCGCAAGGCTTCTCTCATGGGATGACATCGCCAACATTCAGAAGCGTAATCCTGTCCTTACTGACGCGGAGCTTGCTTCCCGTGAATCCGCAGAGATTCTTGGAGCAGAAGCTGCTCTTAAGGAAGAGAAGGCACAGATCCCGCAGCAGGCAGAAGAAGCTTCGGAGGAGACGGCCGTGGCATTGGAGGAAGCGAAGATTGCCGAGCCTCTCCCTATGAATGAAGACGGGACCGTCAACGAGGAATCGCTCTGGAATAACGACCCTTCTAGATGGGCGGAGTGGAACGATGAACAGAGACAGGACAACGGCGCTAATTCCGCAATTGCCGTCAATGCAGCTATCGCCAATCTCTCAGCTCAGATCGCAGAGCAGCAGAATGCATATGCAGCCATGCCTGTAGGCTCTGAAAGGAATGCCGTGGAGGCTGACATCTCTGAAAAGCAGAAGAGGCTTGAACAGCTTGTTTCGCTTCAGCAGAGGTATGCGCCATCAATGCAGGCAGGGATTCAGCAGACAGAGGTGACTGCCGAACAGTCAGCGCCAGCAATGGCGCCTGTTGCAGAAGCTGAGCAGAATGATAGCGTAAATCAGGTTCGTCAGACACTTGCTGACCTTTACAATGACCCCGACCTCTCGGAGTCGGAAATTGAGGACTATATCAACGCGAATGTTGAGAAAGCTCAGTCAGACCT
>Ga0233368_1000069_pt1 | contig 9642 bp, 7 predicted proteins | sample ElkDunMinimDraft_25_FD_180681 | JGI IMG/M metagenome (GOLD analysis project Ga0233368, IMG submission 180681) | Fecal eukaryotic communites from dung pellets of Tule Elk in California, USA - Elk Dung D1 | ecosystem: Host-associated > Mammals > Digestive system > Large intestine > Fecal | place...
AAGGTGAGTAGGTAACAATAATACTATTCGCGCCTGACCAACCGCCGGAGCATGACGAATGAGACTGCGCTCTTTTTTGCAGGCTCAAGCGGCATGGGCGGTAGCGCGAATAGTACACCAGTAACTTTTTAGCATAACTCTAAATTTTAAATGCCGTCTATATAGTACAATTAATATTTTTCTAATCATAGTTATTTAATTCAATTAAAACGATTACTTGAATATTTTCATCGATAATAGTGCCACTTGCCTCAATGAGCGCATTGTATGTAAGACCGAACTCTTTTCGATTAATAACAGTAGAGCACGTAAAATTATGCGTTTCTACGCCCCAATCGACCTGTTTTTTTCCGTTATATAAAGTGTCAAATACAACACTTTTTGTTACAGCTTTAATAGTTAAATCACCTGTTAGCCTGTATAAGCCATCTTCACCTGCCGTAAGATCCGTCTTTTTGAAATGAATTTTTGGGAATCGATCGGCATCAAAAAATCTGCTGAAATCAAATGTTGATCGCGTGCTAAATCCATTGTAGAAACACTTGCCACGTCGATTTCAATTTCAATAATACCTGTATTAAGGTCCGAAATGGTTGGTGCTTCAATTTTTGCTGTGTATGAGCCGAATGTGCCTTTTACTTTTGTAATTCTCATATGACGAATAGCAAATCCAATTTCTGAATTCGCCATATTAATAGTAAAAATGGCCATAAAGATTCCTCCTCTATATATTCTGAATTAAATGATAAATTAAATGTAAAAAATACTCAATATCATACATAAAATAGAATTGTTTTTTTCGTGTATATTCAAGGAATTTTCAGTGAACCCATTAACTTACTTTTTATAAGTAAATTTAAAATGGTAAACTAATGTAAATGTAAATGTAAATTTACTTTCCGATAAAATATCGTTAAAATAAACGGGGTAGAGGTGACCTTATAATGAAAGAATCAGCATTATGTCCGCGCTTAGCGAAGGCGATGGAGCTTATAGGCAAACGATGGACGGCGTTAATTATTTATCAATTACTTGATGGTCCACAGCGTTTTAACGCAATCGAGTCTGCATTACCAATTAGTGGGAGACTACTTTCGGAACGCTTAAAGGAATTAGAAAAAGAGCAGATTGTCGAACGTAAAATGTATTCAGAAGTGCCGATTCGTGTAGAGTATTCTTTAACGGAAAAAGGTCGGTCTTTAGAGGGCGCTGTTCGCGAAATTGAGCAATGGGCACAAAATTGGACATAGGAAAGGAAATGGCTTACATGATAATCGAGAAGTGGGCATCGGATTTAGCTCAAATCGTGAATGCTGACAATATTAAATGTAATGAATCATTAAAACAATATACAATGACAAAACTTGGCGGCAATGCTGATGTGTTTGTCATGCCAGAAACAGAAGAGGAAGCAGCTAATATCGTAAAATATGCTTATAACAATGACGTGCCGCTATTAATGCTTGGCAACGGTTCAAATATGATTGTGCGTGATGGCGGTGTGCGCGGTATTGTAATAAATTTCTCTAAACTCGATCGTATTGACATTGATGGTGAAATCGTAATTGCGCAATCAGGCGCACTAATTATAGATGTATCTAAACAAGTTGCAGCACAAAGCTTAACGGGCTTTGAGTTCGCCTGTGGTATCCCTGGTTCAATTGGCGGGGCAATGGCAATGAATGCAGGTGCATATGGCGGAGAAATAAAAGATGTCATTGTAGAATGTACAGTGTTAACACCAGAAGGTAATAGAATTGTACTGTCTAAAGATGAACTGGAACTAGGTTACCGAAAAAGCATTATTGCGAAAAAAGGCTATTATGTGTTAAGTGCAAAATTCCGATTAGCTAAAGGTGATCAGGAAGCGATTGATGCAAAAATTGCAGACTTAACATTCCAGAGGGAATCCAAACAACCACTTGAATACCCATCAGCAGGAAGCGTATTTAAACGCCCACCAGGATATTTTGCAGGGAAGTTAATTCAAGATAGCGACTTGCAGGGCAAAGGGGTTGGCGGTGCCGAAGTATCAACTAAACATGCAGGATTTATTATTAATAAAAACAATGCGACTGCAACGGATTATATTAAAACGATTCGTATGGTACAACATGTAGTAAAAGAAAAGTATAATGTTGATTTAGAGTTAGAAGTTAAAATTGTTGGAGAAGATTAATACAAAAAGTAACGATCGAATAAGTCCTTTTTAAAGTAAATTATAGCGAAATTAAAAAGCAGAAATGTTGTTAATTCAATGTTTCTGCTTTTTGCTATGCCAGCATTTATATAAGAAATCCCCATTCGCTAAACTAACATTCCACTACTGTTACTGAAGCAAACGAAAGAATTATTTAATCGTTAGGAATAGGCTTAAATATTTTTAACAAACTAAAAAATGAATCAATACGAATATGTAAATTCATATTCTAAAGGTCCAGTATTCCTGAAACAATCCGAATAGCGTAATGATTAAATATATTAGAAATTTTCACATCGAAGTCGATGATGGAAATTTGATGTTTATTATTACTTATTATAAAGATTTTATTATTTTTTGTAGTTTTCTGTAGTGTTTTTGTAATATGTCATATGTGACTACACAACATTTAGCTTTTATAAGACAAAAGGAATCACGATTTTAAGTGTTATCTCTCTTCGATTCAAGTCCTCTAATTGAATTGTTCCGGTTTCCAACAATTCTTGAATAATGTGCGATGAATTTTCTTTATTTATTTTAGTGTACTAATGACACTTTTAATACGGAAAAAATAGTCTATTAAATACTGTTTTTAAAAGTGGCTATATAGTTCGCATTTGTTAATGATGCTTTGGACAAGCTATAGGACATAAGAACAGACATCTTTTGGCCCGTGTTTAGTAGCGGTAAAAATCTCTTCCTGGTTTATCCTCGTTATATCCTCATGTTAATAGAGGAAGCTTAGGGAAAGATAAATCTAAAAGTGATAAAAATAGAAAACCCTTCGAAGGTTTGAAGAAGGAATTAAGTAGTCACATATAGCGATAGAATTCCATCCACAAGTTTCTTTTTAACTTTATGTGTGTATGGCTAATTTTTTTATACGAATAATAATTCTAAAAAGTGGGGTGCTCATATGTGGAACCAAGTTTATGATCCGTTTGATAACATTTGGCTGTCAGCACTAGTTGCTGCTTCTCCTATTTTATTATTTGTGGTACTACTAACGGTTCTAAAAGTGAAAGGACATATTGCTGGGATTATCACAGCAATCGTTTCGGGATTAGTTGCAATCCTTGTTTATGGTATGCCAGTATCTAAAACTGTATGGACTGGTATTTATGGTATTTTAGCTGGTCTATATCCAGTAGCTTCAATCGTAGTGGCTGCTATATTCCTTTATAAATTGACAGTTAAAACAGGGAAGTTTGACATTATTAAAAACAGTATTACTTCCATGTCACCTGATAAACGGATTCAAGTTATTATCGTTGCCTACTGTTTTGGGGCATTTTTAGAAGGAGCGGCAGGATTTGGAGCCCCTGTTGCTATCACAGCTATTATTTTGGTTGGATTAGGATTTGACCCTATAAAAGCTGCGGGCCTTTGTTTAGTTGCTAATATTGCGGGTGGTTCATTCGGTGCTATGGGTATTCCAGTTATTACACCATCACAATTAACGGGACTTGATCCACTCGAAGTTGCTACACGTACAACGTATATCATACCTTTAATTAGCTTTATTTTACCATTTTTACTTGTGTTTTTAGTTGATGGTATAAAAGGTATTAAGGAAACATTTAAGACGATTTTAGTAGCTGCGTTAACGTTCTCAGTCGTACAATGGGTTACTTTAAATACGATTGGTGCAACATTAGTTGATATTTTAGCTGCTACTATTACGTTAGTTGTTCTTTATATTTATTTAAAACCAAAGCAAGAAGAATCAGTTAATACACTAGTTAAAGCGTGGTCGCCTTTTATCTTCTTAACTTTATTAGTAATTGTGTTCTCAAAAGTAACATTTGAAAGCTTAATTATTAAGTTCCCAATTCCAACAGTGGATGGATTAATTAATAAAATTCCACCAGTTGTAAGTGATACTACACCTTTTGGAGCGAGCTTTAATTTAGATTTACTTTCATCAACTACTAGTGCAATCGTTTATGCAAGTATTATTACAATTCTTATTTTCAAAATTAAAGGAAGTGTAATCAAAAGTGCTTTTATCGAAACAATCAAAGAACTGGTTATTCCAGTAACTACGATTTGTGCGGTTTTAGCATTTGCTTACATTTGTAACTATTCAGGTATGAGTTCTACCCTTGGACTTGCTTTCGCTTCTACAGGGGCGCTATTCCCGCTATTTAGCCCGGTTCTTGGATGGATTGGCGTATTCTTGACGGGTTCAGTTGTAAATAGTGGTTCACTCTTTGCACCACTCCAAACGATTACAGCAGGTCAACTTGGTATTATTCCTGAAGGTATGGTTGCCGCTAACGTAATGGGTGGAGACGTGGCGAAGATGATTAGTCCACAATCTATAGCAGTAGCAGCTGCAGCTGTTGGTTTAGTAGGACGTGAAAATGAAATTTTTAAATACACAATTAAAATAAGTCTTATATTCCTTGTTTTTGTGGGGATAATAAATCTGATTATTTATTAAGGGAGTGTATCCATGAGAAAAGTTGTTTTAGTCGGTACAGGTGCTGTAGGTACAGCGTACGCTTATAGTTTAGTGAATCAAGGATTCGTAACAGAATTAGTATTGGTGGATGCTAACGCTGAAAAAGCAGAAGGCGAAGCAATGGACTTAATTCATGGTATGGCTTTTGCAAGCACGAATATGAAAGTAAGCGCAGGAACGTACGATGATTGTAAAGATGCTCGAATTGTAGTTATTACAGCGGGAGCTAATCAAAAACCAGGTGAAACAAGACTTCAACTAGTTGAACGTAACACAGCCATTATGAAGTCTATTGTTCAGAGCATTAAAGCAAGTGGATTCGATGGTATTATTGTCGTTGCAAGTAATCCAGTAGACGTGTTAAGTTATGTTGCATGGAAAGAAAGTGGGCTTCCAGCTAGCCGAGTTATTGGTTCAGGAACAACACTTGATTCAGCACGTTTCCGCGTGTTACTAGGCGAGTACCTTGAAGTAGATCCACGTAATGTCCATGCTCTTATTGTTGGTGAACATGGCGATAGTGAACTACCAGTATTCAGCCAAGCATCAATTGGTGCTGAATCATTAGAAAATATGTTAGCACGCAGAAATAATCCAAGCGATAAAGAAAATTTAGATCGAATCTTCAATGAAGCTCGTAACGCAGCTTATGAAATTATTAGCCGTAAAGGTGTTACAAACTTTGGTATTGGTATGTGCTTAGCACGTATTACAAAAGCCGTTTTAGATAACGAGTATTCTATCCTTCCGGTATCATGTTTACTTAACGGTGAATACGGTCAAGAAGATATTTATATGAGTGTTCCAGCGATTGTTACACGTGATGGAATTAAAGAAGTAATTGAGTTAAAATTAAACGAAGAAGAACAAGCATTGTTCTCTAAGTCAGCAGATGTGTTAAGAAAAACACGAGTTGAATAAAATAAAAGGACTCCATTAAGGGGTCCTTTTTTAATTCATGAAGGAAATATTCATGACTATGTACTTGATAGCGATTATTGCTCAATTGAACTACACATAGAAAATATATGTATTTAACAAGAATACCTCTTTAAATAGAGGTATTCTTTCCTTTTTGTAGAAATATCATGCAAAGAGGTGATGGAGTTGAAAGCTAAATTTTTGCGTATTGTTTTATGGATAGTCGGAATTGTTGTTGGGCTGACTACTGTGGCACTAATTGCATTTAATTTTTACATGGGTAGTTCAAAGCCAATTATTGAAGGAGAGTTAACGGTTTCCGTACTCGATGAAAATGTGACAGTTATTCGAGACGAAACGGGTGTACCTCATATTGAGGCGCAGTCAGATGCCGACCTTTACCGTGCACAAGGCTATGTACAGGCTCAAGACCGATTGTTCCAAATGGATTTAGCACGCCGGCAAGCAAGTGGTAGATTGGCAGAAATAATCGGCGAGGGGGCTGTCGAAAACGATAAATTTTTCCGTACATTTAGCCTTCGAGATGCAGCTGAAAAATCATGGGACGGCTATGATGCACAATCAAAACAAGTGCTCGAATGGTTCACTGAAGGGGTGAACGCTTACATAGAAGAGGGGCGTTTATCTTATGAGTTTAATTTGCTAGGCTATGAACCAGAGCTTTGGACACCGATTGATTCATTAACGATTGGTAAATTTATGGCATATGACTTAGGTGGTAACTGGAACTTACTAGCGTTCCGTCATTGGGCGTTAAACAATCTTTCAGAACAGCAAGTGGCAGAGATGATTGTTGATTATCCAGAGGAGGCACGGTCCATTATTGAGGCAAATTTAGAAAACGAAGTACAAGTGGCAGATGCCTTCCATATCGATGCTATTCCAAATGAATTTAATGGCAGTAATAACTGGGTTGTAGCAGCTGATAAATCAGAAACAGGTGCACCGTTATTAGCAGATGATCCACATTTGGGACTCGACACACCTTCTATTTGGTATCAAATGCATTTAAAATCACCAGAGCAAAATGTTAGCGGCGTTATATTTACTGGAATTCCAGGTATTATTTTAGGGCATAACGAGCAAGTTGCTTGGGGGGTAACAAATGTTAATCCACAAGTGCAAGATTTATATATTGAAAAGCCAAATCCAGATAATCCATATGAATTTTTATATGATGGTACGTATTACGAAGCTGAAGTGCGTGATGAGCCGATTCGTGTGAAGGACGGTGAAACGGTTGATTTTGAAGTTATCGTAACAAAGCACGGACCGATTATTTCTGATCTAGTATTTGATGATGAGCCGGCAAGTGCATTGTTCTCTATGCAGTGGACAGCACTTGAACCAACGAAGGAATTGCAAGCTATACTGGGCTTTAATAAAGCACAAAACTGGGATGACTTCGATTTGGCATTACGTGATTTTATGGCGCCAGCACAAAACTTCGTGTTTGCTGACAAGTCAGGAACAATCGCGTACCGAGCGAATGGTCATGTACCAATTCGTAAAATAGGTGATGGAAAACTACCTGTACCTGGTGATTCTTCTGACTATGGCTGGGAAGGGTATGTTCCATTTGATGAATTACCAACAGTTATAAATCCAAAAGAGGGCTATATTGCGACAGCTAATAATGAAATTGTTGGTAAAGAGTATCCGTATTATATTACTGATTTTTGGGCACAGCCTTACCGTTATGAGCGGATTGCACAGCTACTAGAATCAAAAGACAAGTTAAGCATACAGGATATGAAGGATATTCAAATGGATACGGTTAATCTGTATGCTGCTGAATTTTTACCGCATTTTATTGAAACATTCAAAGCGGCTGATACAGCAGGTGAATATTCACAGATTATTGCATCGCTTGAAGCTTGGAATTATGATGAAACAATTGATTCTGGGCAAGCACTTGTTTTTAACTTTATGATGGAAGAAATAAAAGAGACATTGTTTAAAGACGCAATGCCGGAAGATGTATATAAAATGATGCCGGGTAAGTATCAAATTATGGATAACCTACTTCGCGATGCTTATGCAGGTAGCGAAGGGGGTTGGATACAGCAAGCAGGAGGGCTACAGACGCTTGTGTTCGGAGCATTTGAACGCACAGTAGAAGAGCTGACGGATTTATATGGTAGTAATTATGAAAAGTGGGCTTGGGGAGACTATCACCAGTTAACATTTGATCACTCCATTTCCTCGGCACATGATTTAATTGCATGGTATTTAAATCCGAAACCACAACCTGTTGGCGGCTCACGTACAACGGTGCAAGCAGCAGGCAATCGAGCAAACGGTGAGGTAGATCATGGTGCATCATGGCGTTTCGTAGTAGATATAAGTGATTTATCAAGTGCCGAGCATATTGTAGGGCCTGGTCAAAGTGGTCATAAAAAATCAGCTTGGTACCATAACCAAGTGGATGATTGGGCTGAAGGAAACTACCATACTACAAGTATTGTAGGAGAATATGAAGAAGTATATGAGCTCATTTTAAAGGCAAAATAGAGAGGATATATGAATTGCTTATAATGAGCAAAAAACAATTATTTCCACATTGGAATGTCAGTCAAGTTTGTAGCCTTCGCGCTTTGCCACAGCCGTAGCAGGAACTAGCGTTGGAAAGACACGCTATTTCCTACTCCTGCTCCTGACGCTTCGCTTTCGTCGCAAAGGAAACCTTGGCTCCTGTGGCTGTGTCGCGCTACGGCAAAAGTGAATCCTACTCAATATTCTAAAAGGATTTTCTCCTAATCTATTTGTTGTTTTTCACAGGTTAAAAAATTTATATTTCTTCATGCTCTACTCTAAAATGAGCAAATGTTACAAAATGGATAAATTTCATCATTGACTTCAAGAAATAACCTATATAAGTTGAATTTAATATTTACACAAGGAAAATAAAGTTGCATTTGCGCATAGCATGCCGCATGAACGTGAAGAATGAGACCGCGTGCATTTTGCGGGCTCATGCGGAACTTGCGGCCAGCGCAAATGCTTTGGGCAAAAATTTATTTCACTCTATATATGATAGAAGGTGAAAAGTTTTTAGAGTAAGAAGGTGAGTAGGTAACAATAACACTATTCGCGCCTGACCAACCGCCAGAGCATGACGAATGAGACTGCACTCTTTTTGCAGGCTCAAGCGGCATGGGCGGTAGCGCGAATAGTACACTTACTTAGCATATCTCTAATTTTTAAATGCCGTCTATATATAAATGAGGGACAAGGTCGACATTTGACGTTGTCTCTTATTTTTTTCGTATATTCAAATAAATGTTTGAACGTTTTAAAAAAATTGCATATACTAATAACAATCAAATGTTTATTTGAATGAGGTGAAAAAATTGCCGAAAGAAATATGTGAAGTAACGGAAGTGCATGGTGATACGGTTGAACGTGTGAAGCAACAATTACCAGAACTATCAAAAGTGGCGAAGTTTTTAAAGGCATTGGCTGATGAAACGAGATTAAAAATAGCTTATGCATTAACGCTAGAGGCGTCACTTTGTGTATGTGATGTAGCAGCAATTATTGGATCATCTGTGGCAACAGCCTCACACCATTTGCGTTATTTAAAAGAACATGGCCTTGCAAAATCTTATCGTGATGGCAAGATGATGTATTATTCCCTTGCGGATGATCATGTATATCAAATTGTAACGATAGCTTATGAACACTCAAAGGAAGTGGATGAATATGACGGTAAAGGAGAAACAACAATATAGATTACAAAACTTGTCGTGTGCAAATTGCGCGGCAAAATTCGAAAAAAATATTAGCGAAATACCAACAGTTGAAGAATGTCAGTTAAACTTTGGTGCTGCTAAATTAACCGTTGTCGGTAACGTAACGATTGAACAGCTAGAAGCGGCTGGCGCCTTTGATGGGATTAAAGTGGTCAAAGCTGATGAGCGTATCCAAAAGAGTGCGCCTTTTTATAAACGAAAGGAAAATATTTTAGCAGGTATCTCCCTAATTTTTATTGTCATCTCGCTATATTTTAGCTTTACACGAGGTGAAGGAA
>Ga0233368_1000071_pt1 | contig 9608 bp, 13 predicted proteins | sample ElkDunMinimDraft_25_FD_180681 | JGI IMG/M metagenome (GOLD analysis project Ga0233368, IMG submission 180681) | Fecal eukaryotic communites from dung pellets of Tule Elk in California, USA - Elk Dung D1 | ecosystem: Host-associated > Mammals > Digestive system > Large intestine > Fecal | place...
GGTGTCCAGCTTGTCAATGGCAAAGGTGAAGGAACGATCATTCTTCAATACCATTTCTTCGGTAACAGCATCCAGACCACCAACGGGGCCGAACCGAGACCAGTTCTCGGTGTTCTCTGCCCTGCGGTCATAGTCATTCATGCCGGAAGTGCTCACCTTGTAGATCTTGATGGAGTGGGCACCCGTCCATTTGTAATCCTGATTGGTGAGCAGGCTCTTCTTGCTCTCCGTGGTAAACTTCTCGTCAACCAAGGGCTGAAACTTGGTTACAAGTTCAATTGTGTTAGCCATCTAAGGCACTTCCTTTCTCGTTAACTCGGCAAGTGCATAGCTTCCCTCAATTTCCTATCCGGGCTTTCTGCTTCAGGAGCTGTACCCGTTCTCAATAAGTTGGGCTGATACACTTTATATTCTTGTTTGGCGGTTGCTTGATCGTCAATGTGTTTCTTCAGGGCTTCGAGAGCCTTTTTCAAGGCTTCTTTGTCCTGCACGTTCAGGACGGGCAAAAGCTCATCGGGCAAGCCCATATCCTTCAGTTGATCCCGCAGATCATACAGGGCTTCACGCCTTGCAAGTTCCTGCTCCCTTTCCGCAAATGCTGCATCCTGCTTCCGTTTTTCCGTTGCGAGCCGTTCACCCACAATGCGGTTTACATCATCCTGCGAGAAAGTACGTTCCCCGGCTGCCGGGTTCTGGTTCATGGTCTGATTCATATTCTGTTCCATGCTTCATACCTCCGTTTAACGCCCAGAGTAGGCTTATTTTGAAAAGTCCCCACCCATAAAGGGTATCTTCAGCCCAAAGGAGGAAACAACCAAAGAACCACGCAAAAAAGGCACGGGCAACCATCCACGAATGAATGATTTTCCCGTGCCTTGCTTGGCTTCCACCCTCGCCGGGTGGGGTACTTTTCCCCTGTATTATACCACAGAAGGGGGGGAGATGGCAACGGCTGAAGCCACTATTGCCGGGGCTTTGGGTTGCTTTTGGTTGTGAAATACAGGTGCTTATAGGGTGACTTACCTTCGCTTTTCTTAACCTTCAAGCGATCCATGATAGGCCTGAAAAGCTCCAAAACGGCTCTTTCCTCTGCTTCATCGGTATAGCTTACTTTTACCTTCAACATTCTTCAACAGCCCTCCTTAGGATAAGTTAGCAAATGTTAGCATTCTGATGTCATGTTATGTCATGCTGAAATGTAGTATTCTGTAGTATTTCATGTCAGGTTTTGTCAGGTTCTGCCGAAAAAAAGGAAGGGGGCAAAGCCCCCCAAACCGTTGTTACAGGCTCCTTTCCAGCAGCTTGTGGATCAGGTCGAGCAAGGGCAGATCGTTGCACTTTTCCAGCAGATCCACAATACCCTTGATGATAACTTCCTTCGTGTTCATGCTTGAAAACCTCCATAATTTTTGATATTATGGGGCGGGAAATGGCTCCGAAACCATCCCGCCCCTGCCCCTATCAGCGTTAGCGCACTGATAAGGGCTTTTTGTTTACTCTCCGGCCTTTTCGCCAAAGAGGATCTTACCAAGAAACACATCGGCAAAAATGATCTGGTTGACACCCATCTTCTTGATTTTCCGCATAAGGGGCATTCCTACCATAACCAGCTTTTCAGCCTGTTCAGGGGTCAAACGCTTGATAAAGTTGATGAGCTTTTCCTTGTTGGTGTTCTTCATGGTATGTACCTCCTAAAACTTTAGTTTTCTTTATGATTGTCCTTTGGTTTTTCTTAGGTTGCTATTGGGTTTGTTGGGTTTCCTGGCCACTAAACAACTTGTCCAGGGCTTCATAGCCTTTCCGGGCTTCTTCGGTACGACGGTTGCCTGTTGTAAGCCTGATCCCATACGGGCACATTTCTGAAACCCTTGAATACATCCGCTTGTAGTTGACATCACCGGGATTCTTTATCTTGTCCATTGAAAGGTTGGTGGTAATAATCAACGGCTTTCTGGACTGATACCGGGCATTGATGATCTCAACCTGTTTTTCAAGCTGGGGGCGGGTCGGCTGCTCTGCTCCAAAGTCATCAATAACCAGAAGGGGAACCGTTTTAACCATCCTCAACACTCTTTCCCGCTGATCTCCGAAGTTGGCGGTCATTTTGTGTACAAGGATTGCCAAAGTAGTGATAAGGGCGGGTATTTTCCTTTCTACCAAGGAATTAGCGATACAGGAAGCAAGGAAGGTTTTCCCGCTGCCAACATCACCATGAAACAGCAGCCCTTTGCCTATCTTCTGTACCTCATCCCAATTTTCAGCGTATCTCCGGCAAGTATCGCTTGCTTTGGGGTCTGCCCGGTCATCCATTGCAAAGATGCTTTCCCTGTATTGGGCGGTATCTAATCCGTAATCCTTCAAGGCTTCGATCTGCTGCCGGGTTTCTTCGTCCTTCTCCCGCTGTTCTTCCCGGTCTCGCTGTTCCTTCTCGCATTCACAGATACAAGGAACAACACGGTCAACAATTCCAAGGGCTTTAACGGTGGATCTGGTCTGCTTCGGCGTGTGGCACTTGCCACACATCAGAAGCCCGTTTTCCCCCATATAATCACCCTCGTTGCGGTTTTCACGGGTGAATGCTGGTTCAAGGATCTTTGCAAAGGTCGTAGCGTTCATTGTTTTACCTCCTGTCTTTAGAATGGGTTTACATCATCGGTGGAGTAATCTTCCGACTTTACATGGTTGCAAGGGTTATCCGGGTAATAACTGCTGCTTGTCCTCGCTTTCTCTTGGTCACGCTTTGCCCAGCTTCTAATAGTGGCGTAATGGCTCTTGTATGCCTTCCCGGTGCTTTCTATGTACTCTGACAGCTTATCTATACGGGCTTGCAAATCGTTGGGAAACTCCGCTTGCAGCTTCGTTAGTTCCTCATCTGTCAGAAGAACATTGTTGTACTCACCGTGTTTGTGCTTGGGGGGGCGGGGCGGTTTACCGCCTGTTGTTGATGCTCCCGTTGATGTTGCAGTTGATGTTGTTGTTGTAGTTGATGTTGATGTTGGTATATTTCGTTCTGTTTTGTATACGGTTGTATTCGGTTGTATAGGTTCGTATACTTCCGTATTCTTTGAACGTTCCTTTTCCCATCTGGCGTTGATTGCGTTTGTACGCTGTTCCCGTACCCGTTCATATTTTTCATGATCGGCTACAAGTTTTTGCTCAATCAGTGGCCATACAAGCTCCAAGGCTTCATCATCGTTGAAGTTCGGAACTTCTCCGTACTGGGAAAAGTTGCGTATTGCTGACAGCATGGTTTTCAGCTTTTCGGGCTTGATCCTGCTCAGCGTGTCGAACATTTCCCAATACATCATCACACCCGGTTTTCCCTTTGCCATCAGTTAACCCCGCCTTCACATTCCCGAACAAAGTCCAGGGTATCCCACAGGAAGCCCACATCAATTTCAAGGGTACGGCGTTCGGGCTTGCCGATTTCCAGCACTTCAAAGCCGTCACGTTCATACATCCGGGTGATAAGTTCCTTGGAGCTTTGCAAGGTAAGCTGTGCTGCGTGCAGCTGCTCTTTGGTCAGGGTGATTTCATCCAATCCCACAATCCCGGTTGCCAGTTCCTTGATCGTTACAGGGAATCGCCTTGCTTCAATCTTGATAACGTTGTTCATGCTCTTACCTCCATGTTGGTTTGTTCCTGCTTGCGTACCCACTCCCGCAAGCCCTCATAGCTGATCCGGGTTCTCCGGCCTATCTTGATGGTGGGAAAATCTGCCCGGTGGGTCAGTTCGTACAGGGTTTTGGTGCATACGCCGATATGCTCCGCTGCTTCTGCTACTGAAAGAGTTAGCTTCTCTTGCATTAGGCTTCCTCCATTTCTACAATATCCGCAATGGATACGCCCAGACCCTGAGCCAGCTTGCCAGCCGTCCGGGGTTCACAGGTTCCACGCTTTACAATGGTGCTGATGTTCTGCCGTGAGATGCCGCACCGATCAGAAAGAGCCTTTTTGGTCATGTCCTGTTCTGCAAGCAGCATTTCGATTTTCGTTGGATTGATTTTCATCGTTCAGCCTCCGTTTAACCATTTTAGTGGTTACCCACTCCTATATTATAACCACACAAATGGTTATTGTCAACGCACTTCAAGACATTCCTATAACTTTATTGCCATTTTTGTGGTTATGTGCTAAACTACCTGCGGAGGTGGATACAGTGAAAATTGGTACGGCAATTAGGGAGATGAGAAAGGACAGGGGGTTAACGCAGATTCAATTAGCTGAAAAGGCAGGAATGGCGGTTAACAGTATTCGTCTTTATGAATCTGGGAAACGAATACCAAGCATTGACCAACGCATAATAATAGCAGAAGTGTTAGACTGCTCCCCGTTTGATTTCATGACAGAAGGTGAAGCAGAAGCGTTTTCCAATCATTTTCTGTTAGGGTACTGGTCAAGGGAAGAAGAATTTCACGACGAATTGGAATTTGCATTCGAGGAAATGCAGACAAGGAAAGATGATCCACTATACACGAATATGATTGCAGCGTATAAAAAATTAAATATGTACGGCAAAGTAGAAGCTTCAAAGCGTGTCGAAGAATTAACCAGAATACCAGAATACCGCCGTAAAAGCCCCCAAAAACCGCTTGCAGACGATAACCAGACCAACAATACCCCGGAATGAAAAAAGCCGTTAAAAAGGCCTTAGAAGCCCATTAACGGCATATCGCTATTTTACCCGTTGAACAAGTGTTCGTTTTGTTCAACAAAAAACCCCCTCGGACGCTACCAACATCTGAGAGGGCGAACGCACAAAATACCATGCACCACGGATACAAGGCACTATTGCGCACAAGCATTTTAGCATGCTTCTGCCGTAGTGTCAAACGTAGAAAGGAGAATTGCACACTATGGCAAAGAGAGCAGCACAGGGATCTGGAACGATCCGCAAAAAGACCGTCACCCGCAACGGCAAACAGTATACATACTGGGAAGCCCGTATCACAGTTGGGCGTGATCCCGGCACAGGGAAGCAGATACAGCAATCATTTTCCGGCAAGACACAGAAGGAAGTCCGGGAGAAGATGCAAGCAGCAGCCGTGGCCGTGAATACAGGCACATATACGCCCCCGTCAAAACTGACCTTTTCTGAATGGCTTGATATTTGGACTGCCGAATATCTTTCCAGCGTGAAGCACAACACAGCAGACACCTATAAAAGCATGATAAGAACACGAATAAAGCCCGTTTTGGGAGCCGTCAAGTTATCGGATCTGAATCCGCATATGATGCAGACATTCATAAACGGCTTAGAGGGGCTTTCTACGGGGTCTGTTCATCTGGTCTATAGAATCATCCATGCAGCACTTGAAAAGGCTGTAAGGCTGGAATATCTGCCGAAAAACCCCATTTCCCATTGTTCATTACCAAAGCATGAGCAAAAAGAGATTGTACCGTTGGACGATGCGCAATCTGCTGCACTTCTTAGGGCTGCAAAAGGTACCGTCCTTGAAAACTTCGTTGCCCTGGCATTGTTTACTGGTATGCGTATCAGCGAGCTTTCCGGGCTGACATGGGATCGTGTAGACACCAAAGCCCACACAATAACAGTTGACAGGCAACTTCTGAAAACCCAGCTTTGGAAAACGGATGGGCTGTTTGGCAGTCCCAAAAGCGGGAAAACCCGTGTTTTGAAGGTTGCCCCTTCTGCTATTGCTATCCTGAAGGATCAGCACCGCAAACAAGCACAGATGCGTTTACAGGCCGGTGAAGCATGGAACAATGAGCATGATTTTGTGTTTACCACTCCCGAATGTGACCCACTCACCCCCAGCCGGGTTTCCAACGTGTTCAAGATCCTGCTTGATGAATCCGGTTTACAGGGGGTACGCTTCCACGATCTACGGCACACCTATGCAGTAAATGCCATTCGTGCCGGGGACGATATCAAAAGCATACAGGGGAATCTGGGTCATGCTTCCGTAGCCTTCACCCTTGACAAGTACGGCCACTTCACAGAAAAGATGAAGATGGACAGCGCAGCCAGAATGGAAGCCTTCATAAAGTCCACTTTGAACCTGTAAAGGGAAAAACAAAGGGAAAACAACACACAAAGCACACAAAAAACGCCCCCGAACCTTGATCTAATCAGTTTGGGGGCGTTTTGTTACAGTTAATTAAGCATATGTTACACTCTTTGAAGCGTATAGAATTACATGGAATACCATTGCAAAAACCCTTGAATTTTCCCGCTTATTTCCCCTTTAGTAGAATTTCATAGAATTATACAGAATCCACTAAAGGGGAAAGATAAGGGAAAAAATAAGGGAAAACGGAAACGGGCAAAACCCTTGTGTTCACTTTGCAAATAGCAGTTCTGCCGTACCCCGATCCATGCCCAGGACATCAACACAATACCTTGTTTTTGCTTCCCTTGTATCCTTGAGCTTGTGACGCTTGATTTCTCTTTCCTTCCAGAGCAAAGTCCATTCCTGCACGCTGCACCCGGTTTCCTTCCATGCCGTATACCCGGTGTGCCTGTAGAAGTCACGTTCACCCCATAGCAATTCTGAAAGCGTTGGGGCGTGTTTACCTATACGCAGTCTTTCACACCCTCTATCTGCATACCCTCTCGCCGTGGTGCTGGCCACGTTCAAGGCTGCACCGATCTCTGCAAAGCTCTTACCGTTCAAATAGTGTTCCTGTATTGCAATGCGCTGGTTATCGGGCAGGCTGTCCATTGCTTGATGAATAACCTTTGCTGTGTACGTTCTTTGAAGTCTTTCTTCAATTTCTTCATACCCTAATTCATCACAGGGAAGGGCTTCCCCAAACGTGGTTTCATTGTCTGGATCAGTGCTTATAGGTGCATCAAGGCTGTATGCATTGTTTAGGGGGTCTTTTGCTTGTGCTGGCGTATAACACCCTGTAGCCTTTGAAAATTCACGTTTCAGGAAGTACACCAGATAATTGATAAAGCTCTTCCCACGGTCCTGGTTATAGCCCTGCACAGCTTCACACAGGGCTATATATCCGCTTTGGGTCAGATCATCAATATCAAAATCCGTTCGGTTTTCCCATGCTCTTTTCCATTTGATGGCTTGCAAACAAATGAATCTGTAGCATTGTTCCCACAGTTGTTGTAATTCCTCTATGTTTCCAGCTTGAATAGCCGTTACAAGTTCTTCATTCGTTCGCATGGTATATACTCCCTTTCTTGTGGTTTAGGCTGTTTATCCCCTTCTGCTTTTGCGTGAAGCAATCGTTCCAAGGCCTGAATCAATAGCCGGGAGAAGTTGCCCGACCAAAAGACCGTTTTCAAGCTGGATCGTATGATTTTTGCCAGTATTGAAGATTAACTGTTGCAGCAGGTTTATCATGTTGTCCATTTTGGCTTCAAGATTTTTTGTGCCACCTTTACGCCATGCTTCTGCATTAGTGGCATTTAGGACGGCTTCATCCTTGTGAAGGCGAACAACATAATTGTCAAAAGGTACACGGTCAAGGCCTGTTGCAGCACCGGGAAATAGTGACTGAATAAGCATACCCCAGTTAACATTGTTGTCTGGGTTATTTGCAAAGTTAAGAACATTCTGTTCTGCTTGTGCGCCCAGTTCTTCGATTCCCGTCTGCTGGGTTACTACATCACCAATAGAAGCAGCAGTATTCTGTTGTGCGTTATAGTGATCGTTGATAACTTGTTCCCGCTGCACGGTAAACCCAAGAACCAGCTTGATTCCTTTCTTTACCTTTTCCCACCATGCCATTATGTCATTGATAACCTTTTTGGGGTCTGGTAGTTCAGGATTAAGGAACCATTCGCAAATACTAACAATCTTTTCGTAAACACCATCCCACCAAGCCTGCATTGCTTTTACATCTTCTACTGTCAATTCAGTAATACCAAGGCATTTTAGTGTCCACGAACAAATTTCCCCAATCTGGGTTACTGTGTTAGTCCACCATGTAGAAACATTCGTTTTGAAGGTTTCCCATTCCGGCAATTCAATACCAAGCGTAAATTTAGACCAGTCTTGAATTACAGGCCATACATGATTTTCCATGCCTGAATCAATTAACTGTCCGACACTCGCAATTGCAACCTTCACGTTCTTTCCGATTTTCGGAAGAACCTTTCCAATGTTGCTCACCACATCTTGGGTAGCACCAAAAAACGAATCAACAAGCGGTTCAATGTTTTCATCCCCGGCCATGCCTGTCATTAGGTTGCTCCACGATGCTTTCCACATATTGAAGCTGCCTTCGATGGTATCAGATGCTTCATTTGCCGTTGTTCCCGTGATTTCCATTTCACCCTGCACAACGTGGATGGCTTCAATGATCTTTGCAAAGGAAACATCATCAATGTTCTTTGCCGTGGCCTTGAAGGTTTTGCCCATAACGCCACTATCATTTATAAGCCTTGCCATTTCTTCCTTCGTGCCACCATACCCTAACTTTAAGTTGTCGAGTAAGGTATAGTTGTCTTTTGCAAAACCTTGATAGGCATTCTGGATCATGGTGATATCAGTACCAAAAGTGTTGGCGTTATCGCTCATGTCCTGAATGGCCATGTCGGACAATTCAGCTGCTGCCACCGTATCCTTGCCAAGGTCGCTGATAAGGCTTGCTGAAAAACTGGTCACCGTTTGCATATATTCATTTGCAGAAAGTCCAGCCGTTTTGAAGGCTTTTTGTGCATTTTCCATTACGGTTTTTGCTGCATCATCACCGAACAGCTTTTTCACGCCACCTTGCAATTGTTCGTACTCCGCATAAGCGCCGATGGAGCTTTTCAGCAATGCGGCAGCGGCAGCAGATCCGGCCGCGCTAATAGCCATCATTCCTTTTGCAACGAACTTACCGCAGGCCAATGCGCCCTTGCCAATGCTGGTGAAGGCATGGGACATTCTCGCTTGCAAGTCATTGGCCTTCCTGCCTGTTTCGTCTATATTCTTGTTTGCTTTATTGTTGTTTACGGCGATAACGCCGAGTATTTCAAAGATAGTCATTCCGGGACACCCTTTCTTTGTATAGAAAAGGGGCGTACAGGCCAAAGCCCATACGCCCCATAAGATTAGGCCTTGGTTTTGGCCTGGTAGTAGATAGCGTTCTTCTTGTTGTCCAGTACGAAGGTATCATAGCAGATACGGCCTTCGACCAGAGAACCAGAAATGCCGGGGGGATCACGATGCACCCGGTAGTCCTCCAGCTTGGTGGGAGCCACAGTTGCTACAGGGTGGGCAATCATGAAGCCAAAGTCATCAGGAAGGCGGGGAGCCGGAACCTTGATGATCTTTGCACCGTCCAGCATGGCAATAACGCCCCGAATACGCATTTCTTCGGCAATGTCGGTTTCAAGGTGAATTTCCTTGCTGTTCTTCATCAGAAGATAGGTATCAGGGGTAACAACACAGATACGCCCGGTTTCGGGGACTTCTGCGTTATCAAGGGCGGTATTGGCCTTGAAGATCTCACTACAGATGTTTTCTTCGGTCAGGGCAACGGCAGCGGGCTTCAGGCCAGCATTGGCACACATAACACCATAGGTATAGGTATCCACTTCGGGGATAACCACTTCCCTCATCTGGCGTTCAAGTGCGCTTGCTGCTTCCAGCTGCTGGGCGGTTTCCTCGGTGTCCAGCTTGTCAATGGCAAAGGTG
>Ga0233368_1000073_pt1:0-2500 | contig 9575 bp, 5 predicted proteins | sample ElkDunMinimDraft_25_FD_180681 | JGI IMG/M metagenome (GOLD analysis project Ga0233368, IMG submission 180681) | Fecal eukaryotic communites from dung pellets of Tule Elk in California, USA - Elk Dung D1 | ecosystem: Host-associated > Mammals > Digestive system > Large intestine > Fecal...
CACGCATCAACTGTATCGCCCCAATCATCTACAACTTCTTTTAATCCAGGAGCAGGACCAATCATCATAGAAACTGTAAATTTGGGCAAAATAACTTCTGATAATAGAGCATCTTCTTTTAATTTTTTTTCTTCTATCGAAAATTTAGACTCCGCAAGCATTGGGTCATGGCTCATTCCCCTTTCCACAAACCGAAGACAATCATAGCGTACTTCAGCCGCTGAAAGTAAAGAAATACTCAACAAAAGAAAAAAAACTTTTTTCATTGCTGTAAATTTAGAAAAATAGTATCCGAAACTAATGTCAAATATCGGGAAAACACACCTTCATAATACTTTGTTGGTAATTCTTTCTCCTGAGAAAGCAATCTATCTACTTTTCCTGGCCCAACATTGTAAGCAATGAGAGCTGGTTTAACTTCCCCATAACGAGCAATCAAGCGCATTAAATAAGCCGTTCCTAAAATCACATTAATTTCTGGTCGCATTAAATCTTCTTCTGTTTCAAGATATATACCAAATTTTTTTCCTAACGTTTTTGCTGTTTCTAATTTCAACTGCATAAGGCCATAAGCACCGGATTCTTTTCCTGATTGGTAACGCCCACGAATAGTCGGATTACCTCGGCTCTCTTGTGAAACAATGGCTAAAATCAATAATGGATCAATGTCATAAGTCTCAGAAATCTGCCAGATTTTTTCGGTTAATTTTTTTCTAACACCCTTTGAAATTTTATCTTCTGCCATTGCCTGCAAGGCTTTATCTATTTTAAAATAAGCTAGAGTCCATTCTCCATATTTTTCTAGTCTTTGATTTTCAGCAACTAAATCATCTAATCTTTTATCTAAAATTTCTAATTCTTTTACGTTATTCTTATAAAGCAAAATAAATTGCAATAAAACCACAATACCTAATAAAAGGATAACTAAAGAAACCAAAAAAGGAATACGTAAAGTAAAATTATTTTTCACGCCGAAGACTATCCAATTTATCTAAGTATAAAATCCAATTTTTTACGGTTCCAAAAGAAGACAATTCTTCTGTATTTCCAACAATCCCTAAATTTTGCAACGGACCAATAGATGATTCCAAGCGTTCTATTTCCATTACAGAACGGCGTAACTTACTTTCTAAAAGGGTTATTTCTTTTTGTCTCTCACTTAATTCATCATTTTGTTTAGAAATAATCATAAACAATGTAAAGAACCAACCCGCTAAAAATAAAAACCCTGTTATTGCGACCCAAGGAGTAATGCGTAATCCTGTTTGCCTAGAATAATGCAGACCTATTTGACGTAATTGCGATAAAAAACCTTGCCTATGATAAGCATCTAAAGATTCTGAAATTTCAAACACAGAGGAATAACGAGAAAAATATTCTTTATTTTCTTCGTTTGCAAACAAAAGCACTAAATTAATCCGACGTTTTTTCAAAGAATTTAATTGATCTAAAAACAATCCTAAATATTCTGGCGAAAGAAAAATTGCTTTATCTAAATTCAAATAAAAAAATATTCCTGGTCCTTGGAGAAGTCGTTCTAATTTTTCTTTTAACGCTGCAAATTCTTTAATACCAAACATTCCTGATAAAGAAATGATGACTTCGTCTCCTTTATCTTCTACAACTATATCAATTAAATCGCTTCTCATACAATAGACCTTGATAAAACAACTTTTATAGAAAGTTCCATCGTTTCGGTAAGAGGAAAATCAATTTGTTTAAAAAAGAACAATCGCATCCCTTGTAATATATTTTCCTTGCTATATATTGGGGCAACAAGACATGATAATAATTCTGAAAGTTCTAACTTTATTTTTGCATTAGCAAAAGTTTCTTTATATTCTAACTCTGAAATATCTGCAAAAATAATCGGTTTATCATCTGATAAGTTTACTTTTTGATTATCTATTTTCAAAAATGCTTCACTAAAATGATTTAAGTTTACACCTATCTCTAGTTCTGTTCCAAAATACCCAGAATAAGGTTGTAACATCATATTCGTTAATTTATATGAAATTTCAAAATGAGATTCCGCTGAATGCATTTTAAGATTCTTATCTAAATGAAAAATAAAACTTTTATCTTCCATTGATAAAACCTGTTCTGAAGTCATTTTTAAAAGCATTTCAGAGGGTTCACGTTCTAACCTATAATCGTATGGAGCAAGTAAAGCTTGAGAACGTTCTTGAAGAATCGTATCTAAAGTCTCTGGCGTTGAAAATGTTGGTCTAAAAATATGTTCAGCAAATCCTAAAGAGATTTTCCCATCATCGCGAAATGAATTGAAAAAATTAAATGACGCTTTTTTAGAATTCAAAGAACGAAGAACAGCTCCTGAAGCAGGTTCTATAAGCATAGACATCGACCTATTTTCAAGCCATACTTGTTGTTCTCCTGCTAAAAGATAATCAGTTACTTCAGCCCGTAAAGAATTTTGCTTTAATAAAGAATCTATTTTCGTAGAAGCTTTTAAAATTTTTGAATGGGCATAAAAACGCAA
>Ga0233368_1000073_pt1:5000-9575 | contig 9575 bp, 5 predicted proteins | sample ElkDunMinimDraft_25_FD_180681 | JGI IMG/M metagenome (GOLD analysis project Ga0233368, IMG submission 180681) | Fecal eukaryotic communites from dung pellets of Tule Elk in California, USA - Elk Dung D1 | ecosystem: Host-associated > Mammals > Digestive system > Large intestine > Fecal...
TCAGACCATATACGTCCACTTGCGTGTTTGCATGGCCCTGTGTTTTTGGTAAACAGTCGCTTCTGCCGTTTCCCTGCGGCCGCCCCAAGCTTTAACACCTAGGACGGCTCCCCTTATCCCGAAGTTACGGGGTTAATTTGCCGAGTTCCTTCTCCCGAGTTGTCTCGAGCACCTTAGGCTATTCGCCTCGTCCACCTGTGTCGGTTTACGGTACGGGCTGATATATAACTCCCTTAGAGGTTTTTCCTGGCACGCTTCCCGACTACGCCACTTCGGGCCGAAGCCCTCCGTGGGTCCTACACCAAAAATTATTTGTGGGGATTTGCCACCACAACTTCTCGATGCATTCAGCGGCATCCATCAGCCGCCTAGCCATTCCACATGCGTCACCCCATCGGTCAAACGCTAAATATCAGGTTCAGGAATGTTTACCTGATTGTCATCGACTACGCCTCTCGGCCTCGCCTTAGAACCCGACTAACCCTGGGAAGATTAGCTTTACCCAGGAAACCTTGGACTTACGGTGCGCGGGTTTTTCACCCGCGTTTTCGCATACTCATGCCAGCATTCTCATTTCCGATACCTCCAGCGCGCATCACCACGCGCCTTCCCAGGCCTACGGAACGCTCTCCTACCACTCCTTACGGAGTCCACGACTTCGGTGACGTGCTTAGTCCCGATCATTTTCGGCGCGGAACCGCTTGACCAGTGAGCTATTACGCTTTCTTTAAAGGATAGCTGCTTCTAAGCTAACCTCCTGGCTGTCTGTGCAGTTCCACATCCTTTCCCACTCAGCACGTACTTGGGGACGCTTAGTCGGTGGTCCGGGTTGTTTCCCTTTCGTCCGCTGATCTTATCACCCGCGGGCTGACTGCTACGAAACACGCCTTCGGTATTCGGAGTTTGGTTGGGTTTGGTAAGCGGGTGTGCCCCCTAGTCCATCCAGTGCTCTACCCCCGAAGGGCTATCGTAACGCTATACCTAAATATATTTCGGAGAGAACAAGCTATCGCCCAGTTTGATTGGCCTTTCACCCCTACCCACAGCTCATCCGGACACGTTTCAATGTATATCGGTTCGGCCCTCCACGGGGTGTTACCCCCGCTTCAGCCTGGCCATGGGTAGATCACTAAGGCTTCGTGTCTGCCGCGTACGACTGGTCGCCCAGTTAAGACTCGCTTTCGCTTCGGCTCCGGACCTTAAGCCCTTAACCTTGCCGTACACGAGCAACTCGCTGGCTCATTAAACAAAAGGCACGCCGTCAGGAAGATAAATCTCCCCTTCGACAGAATGTACGCACACGGTTTCAGGTACTATTTCACTCCCCTCTCGGGGTGCTTTTCACCTTTCCCTTACGGTACTGCTGCACTATCGGTCATCTGCTCGTATTTAGCCTTGGAGGGTGGTCCCCCCAGATTCAGGCAGGATTTCACGTGTCCCGCCCTACTCAGGATACCTACTCATCAATATTCAGATCCCTAAAGGCCTGTCACCTGCTAAGGGTGGGCTTTCCAACCCAATTCAGTTTCCAAATATTGACAATTATTAGGTCCTACAACCCCGACTCGCGCCGGTTTGGGCTATTCCCTCTTCGCTCACCACTACTAAGGGAATCTCGGTTGATTTCTTTTCCTCTGGTTACTTAGATGTTTCAATTCACCAGGTTGGCCTCTCTATGCCTATGTGTTCAGCACAGAGATACGCTTGCGCGTGGGTTTTCCCATTCGGAGACCCGAGGATCTATGGCTCTTTGCACCTAACCCCGGATTTTCGCAGCTTGTCACGTCCTTCTTCGCCGGCAGATGCCTAGGCATCCCCCATGTGCGCTTATTCGCTTTGTTCCTTGTTCCAACGATTCAGCTCTCTTCGCCGCATGAGCTGCTCGATAACGTCTATATATTATCGCGCCTTGCGTCTACTTTTGTATGCTCTCGTTTTCTTTTCTCTGGAATTCGTTCGCCGTAATGTCAATAAACTATCTAATCGCTAGGATCAAATATATCATGGAGCTATGGAGACTCGAACTCCAAACCCCCAGAATGCAAATCTGGTGCTCTACCAATTGAGCTATAACCCCAAAGGCTATGGGCCTGAATGGACTTGAACCATTGACCCCCGCCTTATCAGAGCGGTGCTCTAACCAGCTGAGCTACAGACCCGGGCAAATGAAACGACCGGAGATATGCTGACGACGGATCTTGAGTAAGTTGGTTAGACATATCATGTCTATTTACTCCTTAAAGGAGGTAATCCAGCCGCACCTTCCGGTACGGCTACCTTGTTACGACTTAGCCCCAGTCAAAGGTCTTGCTTTAGGCGCTAGCTCCCTTGCGGGTCGGCATCGCGACTTAGAGCACTCCCTTCTCCCATGGCTTGACGGGCGGTGTGTACAAGGCCCGGGAACGTATTCACCGTGGTGTGCTGACCCACGATTACTAGCGATTCCAGCTTCATGGAGTCGAGTTGCAGACTCCAATCCGAACTGAGGCCGGCTTTGGGGATTGGCGCCATCTCACGATTTAGCGACCCTTTGTACCGACCATTGTAGCACGTGTGTAGCCCAGGATGTAAGGGCCATGAGGACTTGACGTCATCCACACCTTCCTCCGGGTTGTCCCCGGCAGTCCCTTCCGAGAGCCCCCTTACGGGTAGCAACAGAAGGCGTGGGTTGCGCTCGTTGCGGGACTTAACCCAACATCTCACGACACGAGCTGACGACAGCCATGCAGCACCTGTGTAGAATGTCGTATTGCTACGAAACAGCGATCTCTCGCTGAAGCATTCCCATGTCAAACCCTGGTAAGGTTCTGCGCGTTGCTTCGAATTAAACCACATGCTCCACCGCTTGTGCGGGCCCCCGTCAATTCCTTTGAGTTTCATACTTGCGTACGTACTCCCCAGGCGGCATACTTAACGCGTTAGCTACGGTACCCGAATATATACTCGGACACCCAGTATGCATCGTTTACAGTGCGGACTACCAGGGTATCTAATCCTGTTTGCTACCCGCACTTTCGAGCCTCAGCGTCAATAAGTCCCCAGCAAGCTGCCTTCGCCATCGGTGTTCTTCCTGATCTCTACGCATTCCACCGCTACACCAGGAATTCCGCTTGCCCCTGAACTATTCAAGAAAGACAGTCCGATCTGCAAGGCCGGAGTTGGGCCCCGGAATTATACAGATCGCTTGACTTTCCGCCTACGCTCCCTTTACGCCCAGTGATTCCGAACAACGCTCGCACCCCTCGTATTACCGCGGCTGCTGGCACGAAGTTTGCCGGTGCTTCCTCTAAAGGTACATTCAAAAAAGACGAATCTTCATATTATTCCCTTCCGACAGTGGTTTACACACCGAAATGCTTCTTCCCACACGTGGCGTTGCTGCATCAGGGTTCCCCCCATTGTGCAATATTCCCTACTGCTGCCTCCCGTAGGAGTCTGGGCCGTATCTCAGTCCCAATGTGGCCGATCACCCTCTCAGGCCGGCTACCGATCGTCGCCTAGGTGGGCCGTTACCCCGCCTACTAGCTAATCGGACGCAAGCTCATCCTACAGCGATAAATCTTTCGTCAAGAGGTCAGGAGACCTCCCACAATATACGGCATTAGCCGGGCGTTGGCCCGGTTGTTCCCTACTGTAGGGCAGATTGCTTACGCGTTACTCACCCGTTCGCCGCTCGGCTCAGTAGCAAGCTACTGTCCTCGCTCGACTTGCATGTATAAAACACGCCACCAGCGTTCGTTCTGAGCCAGGATCAAACTCTTCATTGTAATCAAATTTTAATCCTAACTTACTCAATTCAATTGACTTGAACCGTCACTCAAGCATATCTCCGATCACTTCAAAAAACCCGACAGCCGCGTGGACTGTGTCACCCCAACTAACGTCGAAGTGAGCCCAATTATAGAAATTCCTAACATCCTGTCAAGGCTTTTTTTAAACTTTTTTAAACTTTTTTTCCTTTTTACCGTTTTTTTTAACACTTTTTACAACTTCTTACCAATCTAAAAACACCTTGTTAACATTTTTAACCCCTTCCCTATAATCCTTTCAAAGAACGCTCTTTTAAAATCAGTATTCTAATAACTAAAAAAACTATTCCTATCCCCTTTTTCCATTCTTTTCACATGATTTCTCCTGAATTTATTTCCCCTCATAATCATATTCTGTATCTCATGCTTTTGATTATATAACTACTAACTTTATTTTCATTGAACTAAATAGCCTTCGCCTTAAATATCTCAAGTTCTGTAGCATAGCTTTTATACAAATTAACTTTTTGTTAATTTACCACAAATAGTTCAAAAATCTCATATCAGATTAATTAGACCCATGGGGGGGGGTGTAATGAAAAACTCTGTAGATGGCCACGAGGCACAAGGCCTCTCGCCATGACAACTTGTTGTTAGATCGCATCACTGCGTTCGCGATGACAACTTGTTGTTATACTTGCCAGCGACTTGTCATTGCGAACCCTGCAAGGGTGAAGCAATCTACTTGCTAACAAAACTTGTTTTGGATTACTTCGCTACGCTCGTAATGACAAAAAACCAAGATGACCGTGTCGTCTTAAAAGAC
>Ga0233368_1000075_pt1 | contig 9516 bp, 9 predicted proteins | sample ElkDunMinimDraft_25_FD_180681 | JGI IMG/M metagenome (GOLD analysis project Ga0233368, IMG submission 180681) | Fecal eukaryotic communites from dung pellets of Tule Elk in California, USA - Elk Dung D1 | ecosystem: Host-associated > Mammals > Digestive system > Large intestine > Fecal | place...
ATGACCATCTAAAATACCGCGCACAGCATCCGCTATTGGCTCATTCATATCATCCCCATCGACTAGTACTGTATAAAAGGCCGTAATCGTTCCTTTTAAATTTGTACCTGTACGTTCCAATAGTGTTGGTAAAATCGCAAATACAGAAGGAGTATAGCCTCGGGTAGCAGGGGGCTCTCCCACCGCTAAACCAATCTCGCGTTGTGCCATCGCTACACGCGTAACTGAGTCCATCATTAACATAACATTCATGCCACGATCTCGGAAATACTCCGCAATGGCTGTCGCTGTAAATGCCGCTTTAATTCGCATTAATGCTGGCTGGTCACTCGTAGCGGCAACAACGATTGAACGACTTAATCCTTCTGGACCAAGATCGCGTTCGATAAATTCACGTACTTCACGTCCTCGCTCTCCAACAAGTGCAATGACATTAAGATCTGCCTTTGTATTGCGAGCAATCATGCCGAGAAGTGTACTTTTCCCAACACCAGATCCAGCAAAAATCCCGACACGCTGACCACTACCGACTGTTAGCATGCCATCAATCGCTTTTACCCCAACCTCCAACTGTTCACTAATAGGCGGACGCGTCATTGGATTAGGTGGCTCTTTATCAGTCGGTACCGAAACGAGCCCGCGCGGCAATGCATAGCCGTCATATGGGTTTCCCATGGAATCAAGTACTTTCCCAATAAGTTCTGGTCCAACTTTCACTGATAAAGGTTTTCCTGTTCCTTCAACTAAACAACCAATTGAAATTTCCCGTAATGATGAATACGGCATAAGCACGACAATTTCATCTTTAAAGCCGACAACTTCAGCTAAAATAATTTGATGACCGTTTGTTGGTGAATTCACATGAATTTTACACACGTCTCCGATAGAGCTATCAGGCCCCTGTGATTCAATCATTAATCCAACGACACGCGTAACTTTACCAAACTTTTTGAATGTTGATATATTCGGAATATGTTCGATTAATTGGCCCGCTCGCATGCGATCATTCCTTACTATCTAAAATTTCTCGTAGCTTTATTCTAAGTTCGTTTAATTGTGTATCCATGGATACAACAATCCGACCGTGATTCGTTTCAATATAACTATCAGTATTTGACAAATCCTCGTTTACGAAAATCATAAACGGTACATCTGTCGGAAACATTTCAGCAAGCTCATCACGATTTTTAGAAACGACAGCATGATATTCAGGTGAAACATAAATTTTAATTTCTTTCATTTCACGCGCCTCTTTCAATCCGCGCTTAATAATCGAAACAAAAACTTCCTCATCACGCTCTAGTACTGTATTTAAAATACGCTCCGTTGCAGTTAATGCTAACTCTAAAATAACTACCTCTTGTGACTCAATATATACCTGCGCATTTTCTTTTGCATGTTCCATCGTTTCATTAGCTGTTTGTAAAGCCTGTTGCATATCGGCATTTGATTTTTGAATACCTTCTTCATAGCCTTGTGCAAAGCCTTCTTCATATGCTTGTTGCTGCAATGTGAGCTTTTCCTCTTCCCACATATGCTTTAGTTCCTCAATCATTTGGAGTTGCTCGGTGCGGAACTGATCAAATTGTTGGCGTTCTAATTCCACTTTTTGCATAGCAACAGCTAGCAACTGATCACGCTCTGCTAATAATTCTTCACGCGTAATAATCGGCTCTTCCTCAAGTTGTTCAAAACCGTCTACCGTATCAGGCTGAAAAAGATGAAACGGTTGAATAGTAATCTCTTTTTCTTCTGATTGTTTAGCAAGTGTGCTTCGGATGATTCTAGACAATTACGTCATCTCCTCCACCACGGGCGATAATAATTTCACCAGCATCCTCTAATCGACGAGTAACAGCTACAATACGAGATTGTGCATCTTCTACATCACGCAGTCGAACTGGTCCCATAATTTCCATTTCTTCTCGGAATGTCTCTGCCATACGTTGTGACATATTGCGGAAAATAATTTCTTTTACTTCATCACTTGAAACTTTCATCGAAAGTAACAAGTCTTCGTTTTCACAGTCACGAATAACACGTTGAATCGAGCGGTTATCCAGCGTAACGATATCTTCGAATACAAACATACGCTTCTTGATTTCTTCTGCAAGCTCTGGATCTTGGATTTCAAGCGCATCGAGAATCGTTTTTTCTGTTTGACGGTCTACACCATTTAACACTTCTACGACTGCATCGATACCACCCGTTTCAGTATAATCTTGCGTTACTGTAGATGACAGTTTACGTTCTAATACAGACTCAATTTCACTAATTACTTCTGGTGATGTTGAATCCATTACCGCGATACGTTTAGCAATATCCGCTTGAACCTCTTGCGGAAGCGAAGATAAAATAATTCCCGCTTGCGTTGGATCTAAATAAGATAAAATAAGCGCAATCGTTTGTGGATGTTCATTTTGAATAAAGTTAAAAATTTGCGATGGATCTGCTTTACGTGCAAAGTCAAATGGACGTACTTGTAAAGAAGATGTTAAACGATTTAAAATCGCCTGCGCTTGGTCTGGACCAAGCGCTTTTTCTAAGACGGTTTTCGCATAACCAATACCGCCTTGTGTAATGTAATCTTGCGCTAGCGCAATGTTATGAAATTCTTCAATAATATTCTCTTTGACAGCTGATTCGACTTTTTTTACACCTGAAATTTCAAGTGTTAAGCGTTCAATTTCTTCTTCGCTTAAGTGTTTATACACAGAAGCCGAAACTTCTGGTCCTAGAGAAATTAACAGTAAAGCGGCCTTTTGCTTTCCTGATAACTCTTTATCTTTCTTGGACACAGCCGAACCTCCTATTAGTCTTCCGCAATCCAACTACGCAATAACTTCGCGAAATCTTCTGGCTTCTCTTTCGCCATTTTTTCAAGTTGCTTACGACGTACTGTTGCTTCAGTTTCTTTTTCCTCTGAAATATCTTCTATATCAATTAATTCTTGTTGTTGTTCTATGATACTTAATTCTTCTTCCTGTTGCTTACGCTTACGAGAACGTAAAATGAAGAACACTAGAAGTCCAATTGCTACTAGTAAAATACCTCCGATTACCCACACCCACCATGGAATTACTGATTCAGGTGTTGCGTCCGCCACTTCTTTGCCGTAGAACGGTTGTACAGAGACAACAATTTTATTATTAATGTCCTCATCTGTTAAATCGCCCGCTGCTTCTTTATCGATTGACGTACGTACAATTGTTGCTAAAATCTGTTCAATATCTTCTTGAACGGCTGCATCTAAAGACGCTGGATCACCTGCATCCGGTGGCTCTACCATCACTTGAATACCAAGGTCACGGATTTTATATGGGCTTTCTTGAATTTCACGTCGAATACGGTTTACATCGTTGTTGATTGTTTCCTCAACACGCTCATAATCTCCGTCACCCGTAGTTCCTTCTTGATAGTCCGTAAAGTTATCTGTTATATTTTCTGCTTCCGGAACACCGGCAGCAGTCGTGCCCGTTCCAGAATATGTTTCTGTAATACGTTGAGCACTAATTGCAATGCCTTCTATATTTTCTTCATCAACTGGTTGGACTAAAGTTTCTTCACGATTTTCTTTCTTAAAGTCGATATCTGTCGTTACTGACACGAGAACTTTATCTTGTCCCATCATCGTTCCAAGCATATCTTGTACTTGACGCTGAATATCGCGCTCAACTTGCTTTTTAACAGCCATTTGTCCTTCAACAGTCGTTGTTGAATTGCCATTTCCAGAAGCAAGATTTAAATCATAATATTCACCAAATTGATTTGAAATTTGAATATTATCTGTAGATAAATTGGGTACTGATTTTGCAGCAATATTAAACAGCGTTTTTACTTGATCATCTGCAAACTTTTGACCAGGTTCAGTTGTTAACATAATCATCGCAGAAGACTCTTGTGTCACATCACTCAAAAAGATACCAGATTCAGGTAAAACAACTTTTACTTTGGCATCTTTTACACCATCAATCATTTTATAAAGATTCGCAATCTCCGTTTCTAATGCGGCTTGCTTAATAACATTAAATTCGTTATCCGTCATACCAAAACCAGCGTTTTCAGTAAAGAAAGTTGTGCTTATTCCACCGCTTTCTGGATAACCTTGTGCTGAGAGTGACACTTTTAACGCATCCGCTTGATCTGCTGGAACTAAAATATTATTTCCACCAGGTGCAATTTCATACGTTGCTCCCTGTGCAGTCAATACATCAGCAATTTGCCCTACTTCATTCGTTGATAATTCAGTAAAAAGCGGGACCATTTCTGTTCTTGTAGAAAAATATGTAAGAATACCTGCTAATGCAATAATCGTAACAAGCGTACCTATTATTGCACCTTTTTGATTTCTCGTTCGACTTGTCCAAAACTTCGTCGAATCCGTTTTAACTTTTGTTAATCGATCATTCATTATGAATCCTCCGGTTATAGTGAATGCTTCAACAATTGACTATTCGCTTTAACCGTCGAATTATACACTCATTCGCATAATCTCTTGGTAGGCTTCAATCGCCTTATTACGAACTTCCATTGTTGCATTTAGTGTAATACTCGCTTTTTGAGAAGTAATCATTACTTCATGTAAATCTACATTACCACCATTAATTAGTTTTTCTGTCATTGTATCAGATTGAATTTGTTGGTCATTCACTTTAGAAATAGCATCTTTTAATGAATTAGCAAATGTTTGTTGTGCATCTGCAGAAGTTACAGTTGGGTTAATTTTTGTTGATTCATTCGATATAGTTGGTATTGCCATTGAAACTGAACTAATTGTCATTACGTTTCCCTCCTATCTTTTATCATCCTTTTCCAATTTCTAATGCTTTTGTTAACATTGCTTTGTTTGCGTTAAAGACCGTTATATTTGCTTCATAAGAACGAGAAGCTGATATTAGATCAACCATTTCAGATAATAGATCTACGTTTGATGTACGAACATATCCTTCTGCATTTGCATCTGGATGTGTTGGATCATATGTAAGTTTAAATGGTGTTTCTGTATCGTCTTTTATTTCTTTAATGCGTACACCACTTCCAACAGCATCTTTAGATGATTTGCCCATTGCAACATTTAAGAAGCTTCCGAAGCGGTTTCCCTCTTGTTCTGCTACGACTACTTGCTTTTTACGATAAGGCTCCCATTCTCCATTTACTTGACGTGCACGCGTTGTGTCAACATTTGCAATATTAGAAGAAATAACATCCATACGCAGACGTTGTGCAGTTAATGCAGAAGCCGTCGTATTCATACTATGAAAGATTGTCATTGTTATCTCCCTCCTTTAATTACATTGTTTAACGAGCTTAATTTTCCACTCACACGGTCAATTAATGCATTGTAGTAAATTTGATTTTCAGCCAGACTCGCTTGTTCAGCATCCATGTTTACACCGTTTCCATTATGGCGTGCTCTAAAGTTTTCATAACTATATACACCTGGAGTGGATTGCGCAATCTCAAATTCATAATGCCTTGTATCCGTACGATAAGCGGCCATTCCTGTTTGCTCTGCTTCCGCTAACATTTTCTTAAAGCTCACATCTTGTGCTTTATAATTTGGTGTATCCACATTGGCAATGTTTTGTGCAATCGTCTTATTTTTTAATGTTGCATAGGAAAGTCCTTTTTCCAGGCTACTAATAGTTCCTCCAAATAAGTTCAAACTTTTCACCTCATTTATTTAGAATAATTTTTATAGACATACAATGTTAACCAATACATCAATTGTAAATAATATAATCCTTAGTGTCTATCGTCTTTTGTCGCTTTTTACTAGTAAATACGTACCATTTTTATAACATTTTAATCTAAATTATGACTGTTTGTTCAACAAATTTCGTCAAATTCGAAAAAACTCTATTTATTTTCGAGATTCAGCAACACCTAATCTGAACAGCACATTAATACAGAATTATTTTAATCCATTATTTAACTGAACTTATCTTTACCGTTAACAATTTAAGTTCAAATAAAAAAGTGTAAATAATGTCTAATTAGACATTATTTACACTTTAATTATATTTACAAACTCAATGTTATTCGACTAATAATTATTTCATTTTAATTTCAGCTAAAGCAGCTAAGAACTTATCATTTAACACTTTAATATAAGTTCCCTTCATACCTAATGAGCGAGACTCAATTACACCAGCAGACTCTAATTTACGTAATGCATTTACAATTACTGAACGAGTAATTCCTACACGATCCGCAATTTTAGAAGCTACTAATAGACCTTCATTACCATCCAGTTCTTCGAAAATATGCTCAATTGCCTCAAGCTCAGAATATGATAATGAGTTAATCGCCATTTGTACAACCGCTTTTGAACGTGCTTCCTCTTCAATTTCCTCTGATTTTTCACGTAGAATTTCCATACCTACTACAGTTGCACCGTATTCAGCTAAAATTAAATCATCGTCTTCGAACTGATTGCTAATACGAGCTAAAATTAATGTACCAAGGCGCTCACCACCACCAATAATCGGTACAATTGTTGTTAAGCCTGATGCGAATAAATCCTTATTTTCAACAGGGAATGCTGTATAATCGCTGTTGATGTCGATATTTGGTGAAGTTTCAGTAATATTGAATAAGTTTTGTGTATATTCTTCTGGGAATTGACGTTTTTCAAACATCTTCTTCATACGCTCGTTCTCAATTTGTTGGTGAATAGATAAACCTAAAAGCTTACCTTTACGACTTACGATAAATACGTTGCTCTCTATAATACTACCTAACGTATCAGCCATTTCTTTAAAGTTTACAGGTTTACCCGCTGATGCTTGAAGCATTGCATTAATTTTACGTGTTTTTGCTAATAAATTCATTTTATATTTCCTCCTAAATTATCTGCACATCCAATTCACTAAATATTCTAAAGGTTTTTACGATTCAAAGGAACTATTTCGACTTCGCCTATAGGATAAATTGTGACAAATCTTTGTTTTTTACGATATCTCCCAGCTTTTGGTCGACATATGTCGGGGTAATATCAATATGCGCTGGTGAAATTTCTGACGCTTCAAACGACAGTTCTTCAAGTAAACGTTCTAAAATCGTATGCAGACGACGTGCACCAATGTTATCTGTCTCTTGATTTACCTCTGTCGCAATTTCAGCTATTCGTTCAAGTGCTTCTTCTGTAAAATCTATCGTCACGCCTTCAGTTTCTAATAAAGCTTTATATTGTAGAATTAGTGACTGATCTGGTTCTTTTAAAATTCGAACAAAATCTTCCTTCGTTAATTTTTCTAACTCTACTCGAATCGGGAATCGCCCTTGTAATTCTGGAATTAAATCGCTTGGTTTCGACACATGGAATGCACCAGCTGCAATAAATAACATATAGTCTGTTTTAACAGGACCATATTTTGTTGTGACAGTTGAACCTTCTACAATCGGTAAAATATCACGTTGTACACCTTCACGTGACACTTCTGCTGAAGATGACCCTTTACTTGCAATTTTATCGATTTCATCAATAAAGATGATCCCAGCTTGCTCAGCACGTGTAATCGCTTCCTGTGCAAGTTCATCAGAATCAATAAGCTTGTTTGCCTCTTCCATCGTTAGTAGGCGACGTGCATCTTTCACTTTTACCTTACGCTTTTTCGTTTTCTTCGGCATTAAACTTGATAACATATCTTGCATACCCGTATTACTTTCCATACCTGGCATCATATCAAACATAGGTGGGGTCTGTTCTGTAACTTCAATCGTTACCCATTGCTCCTCTAGTTTTCCAGCCTTTAAATCTTCTGCTACTTGAGTTCGTCGAGAACGCACTTCCGCCTCTTCTTGTGGAGACTCTTGCTTTTGTTCCTCCTGTTGTTGTCCAAATAACATACCAAATGGATTTTGTGGCATTTTCGCCTTTAATTTTGACGGTACAAGCAGTTTCACTAGCGCATCATTAGCCATTTTTTCAGCTTGTTCTTGCACAGCTTCCATCATTTCCTCTTTTACTAACCGACGAGATGCTTCTACTAAATCACGTACCATTGATTCCACGTCACGACCAACATAACCTACTTCCGTAAACTTTGTTGCTTCGACTTTAATAAACGGTGCATTTGTTAACTTTGCAATTCGACGTGCAATCTCCGTCTTTCCGACACCTGTTGGCCCAATCATTAAAATATTTTTCGGGATAACTTCCGATTTTATTTCATCTGCTAATAGCGAACGACGATAACGATTACGAAGTGCAACAGCAACAGCTCGTTTAGCTTTAGTTTGACCTACAATATGACGATTTAAACTTTCAGTAATTTGTCTTGGCGTTAAGTTAAAATTTTTCATTATAGCGCCTCCACGATAATATTATGATTTGTAAACACACAAATATCAGCAGCAGTTTTAAGTGCCGCTTCCGCAATTTCCTTTGCGGTTAAGTGCTCACCTGCGTGCATTTTTAACGCACGCCCTGCTGATAATGCAAAGTTGCCTCCTGAACCAATAGCTAAAACGCCGTCATCCGGTTCAATTACTTCGCCTGTCCCCGAAACAATATAAAGAGATGTTTTATCCATTACGATAAGCATCGCTTCTAATTGACGAAGCATTTTATCACCGCGCCATTGTTTGGCTACTTCTACAGCAGCACGTTGGAGATTACCATTGTATTCATTTAACTTTCCTTCAAACATTTCAAATAATGTGAAAGCATCAGCTACAGAACCTGCAAAGCCTGCTAAAACTTGCCCATTGAATAGACGTCTGACCTTACGTGCAGTATTTTTCATTACAACTGCATTCCCTAACGTAACTTGCCCGTCACCAGCCATTGCACATCCACCATTATGGTGAATCGCAAAAATCGTTGTTGCATGAATTTGTCCCATATAATTGACCCCCTAAACTATGCCCTAGGATGAGCATTCATGTACGTATTTCGAAGATGCTCCTTAGTAACATGCGTATATACTTGCGTAGAAGATAAATGCGCATGCCCAAGCAATTCTTGAACAGTACGTAAATCGGCACCATTATTTAACAAATGAGTCGCGAATGTATGGCGTAACATATGCGGATAAATCTTCGAATGCAGCGATGCGGCTTCCATCATGTCGTTTAAAATATGACGTACACCCCGCGCTGTAAGTTCCCCACCACGCATATTTACAAATAATCGCTGATGCTCTTTATTTTTCATCAACTTTGGACGCACTTCTTTAATATATTGTAGTAGAGCGTCATGTGCGTATTGACCAAACGGCACAATTCGTTCTTTACGTCCTTTTCCCATAACACGCAAAATTGAATAATGAAAATCAATTTGATCCAGTTCAATTGAGACACATTCACTAACACGAATACCAGTAGCATATAGCAATTCTAAAATCGCCATATTACGAATCGATTTATCATCACTACCACTTGAGGTAGCAAATAACTGTTGTAACTCTTCCTCATAAAAAAAATTCGGCAGTCTTCCTTCTTTTTTCGGATGATAAAGAGAGCGGAATGGTGCATCATCTAAATCAACTTCTCGATTTAAATAACGGAAAA
>Ga0233368_1000077_pt1 | contig 9484 bp, 8 predicted proteins | sample ElkDunMinimDraft_25_FD_180681 | JGI IMG/M metagenome (GOLD analysis project Ga0233368, IMG submission 180681) | Fecal eukaryotic communites from dung pellets of Tule Elk in California, USA - Elk Dung D1 | ecosystem: Host-associated > Mammals > Digestive system > Large intestine > Fecal | place...
ACCCAAAAACGTAATGCGTTCAGAAAGAGCAACAACCGCTGTAATAATAGTCACTAATGGAATCGCATAAATGTAATTACTCGCCAAAACCGTTCCAAGTTGTTTCAAAACTTTATTCCAAATCAAATAACCAAACAAAGAAGAAAAAACCGTCAGACACAAAAAATTAAGACTCACAACTGGCAAAGCAAAATTACTCCAAGGAACTTTAGAATTTTCAACTAACATAATAGGTAGAGAAGTCAGCATACCATAAAAGAAAACTTTCCGCGTAATAAAAAGTGTCGAATAAACGCCATTCAACTTTTTAATCACAAGCGAATAAACAGTCCAAACTAACGCCGAACCAAAAGCCAAAAAATCGCCCAAAGGAGAAACTTTCAAAACAAACTTTCCATTCAAAACCACAAGCACCATGCCCACAAACGTCACAAGACAACCCAAAACCTGCCGTTTACAGAGACGTTCCGTTTTGTAAATAATCCCGCCAAAAATCATAATCAAAAGCGGATTCGTGCAAACAATCAGCGAAACATTACTCGAAGAAGAAAGCGTAAGCGCCGTATTCTCTGTCCAAAAATAAAGCGTGCAACCCGTAATCCCACAAACAAACAAAATCAATTCATGCTTAAAATTTTCACACCGAAACTTTCGATGACAAGCCAAAAGCAAAATCAAATACGTCACCACAAAACGAAACGTAAAAATCTGCACCGCCGAAAAATCATAGCCAAGCAAAACCTTAGTGCTAACAAAACTCGTCCCCCAAAACACAATCGTAAAAAGCGCCAAAAGGTGCCAAACAGAACTTCTCGAATTTTGACTAACAATTTTCATCGCCGAAAAAGATAGTAATTCGGGCGTTTCCTCGGCTTCGTTACGCACTACGCCAAGGTCGGGCTATACTCGCTACGCTCACCGAGCCTATCGTCTCAGGCCCCAAGGGGTCACTATCCCTAACGCAAAAGGAACAAAAACTAGTCTTTGCAAGGCAAAAAATAATATTCGTCTAAAGAAGAAAATCATCGTTAAAAATGAGAATCAATTCTATCAATTTCCCTCATTAAATCAAGGAATAACTTTTCACTTATTCGGCGATGATGGCAACGAAGCAAATAAATGCATCCTATAATGTCTTGACGAGATAATAGCCCATTCTTGAAAGATTGAAGCAAAATGCCAATAGTTCCCATAATTTGTAAACCATATCCTGCGGCTACCATTCGACCTTTAGCTTCATCCATCAAAAGAACATCGGCAGACAGCTGTTTTGCCAATACGATGGCTTCACTTTCTCCCGCATCCAGCCCCATTTGACGAATAGACTGAACTTTTTCAATATCATCAACATTGTCAATCTGTATATAATCAGAAGCTTGTAGTACCCTTATTTCTTCTTGATATTTTGGATTATTTGTCAATTCCTTAAATACTGTAAACGGAATATGAACCACACCAAAAAGACGATGCAATAAAGGCAACTGATTCATTTTCATCAAAGAAATAATTGGAGTCGTATCTGATACAACTAGCATTATTCTTTTGCCTTAGCCGCAGAATAGACTGCAATTTCTTCGTTGACAGATTGAACACTCCCATCAATATAAGGAATACCCATATCCCCATACAAATCTATTAAAGTCTCTTTTGAAATACCGAGAAGCTCTGCGGCGCGGCCATGGGAAATAGTCATATCTTGAATATAAGGCAAGAGAATCAACGCATTACGAACAAGTTCGCTACGGCACTCGTTTTCCGTAACGAACAATTCCATTTCCTTTGGGACTTTAAATGTAAGCGTTGCTAAATCCATGAGCATTTCCTATTACAGAATATAATATACAAAAAGAGAAAAAGCAACTTCACCAACTACCCTTCTTGTCAGCCCCCTGCCGATTTAAAAATCGAAACGTAAAAATCTGCACCGCCGAAAAATCATAGCCCAGCAAAACCTTAGTGCTAACAAAACTCGTGCCCCAAAACACAATCGTAAAAAGCGCCAAAAGGTGCCAAACAGAACTTCTCGAATTTTGACTAACAATTTTCATTGCCAAAAAAGATAGTAATTCGGGCGTTCCCTCGGCTTCGTTACGCACTACGCCAAGGTCGGGCTATACTCGCTACGCTCACCGAGCCTATCGTCTCAGGCCCCAAGGGGTCACTATCCCTAACGCAGAAGGAACAAAAACTAGTCTTTGCAAGGCAAAAAATAATATTCGTCTAAAAAAGACTTTTGAATTCCGATTCGTTCTATATTGCAATCACCTAGAACAGTTCCAGTTAATTTTTTCCCATTGATAATTCCTGGTAACCTATACTTTTCGCCAATCTTTTTCGATTCAAATATATCACGTCTTATGGAATATGCGAACAAACTCTCATTAAATTCTTCAATTTCATCGCTTGCAAAAGTTGCCTCTGGTAAGTCAAGTTCGCCTATTGGAAAAATTTCCTTGGGGCTGATATGGAAATATTCGCAATCCGAAATTATCTCACTAAATACTTCCTCATCCAAACACTTAAATGTTTTTTCAGTTACACTTAAATCCCTTTCCAAAGCTAAAATCAAACATCTCATATCATCGGGCTTGAATATTTTCCCGAGAAGTGTTCTAAAATGTTTATCGACAAATTGCTTCTCAGTCAAGCCATTACTAGGCCATACTGCCCAAAATACGTATTTCTCGTTCAGCAATCCCAAGAAATTCTCACGGAACTTTTTGCGGGCATCTCGCTTAAACTCTTCGCGCAAAGAAGAGCGTTTTGATGTATAGGCTTTTAGTACATACAAGAAATTAACGTTATAGACTTGCAGCAAAAGCGTATCGCGGTCAAAAAGACGGTTTTCAAAGTGACGGTTGCGCAGGTTCCAAAGAGATTGTCTATCGTTAGAACCGATTGGATTGCCGGCGTCATCTATGAGTTGATAGTTCCTCGAATCTTCCTCATTCTTTATCAACTCTTCTGTCGGGTCACTTCTAAAATAGGGATCGCGGAACTGCGACGAATCTTTATCGATACCATTTTTAGCTTCCGGTAGATATCCGCGAATAAAAAAGTTTGGCGTTACGGAGTAACCTTCGGTTAGCTCGTCGCGATAACGCAAGCCTTCGAAGGGGGTCCCATTGTCCAATAGCTCGCCAATGTTATACTGAATGATGTTTTTCGCATAGGTAAACTGTTTATATATGGAAGATCCCTCAATCTTTTGACCCTCACTATAATATTTACTGTCGCCAATAAACCAAATTTTCTGATTTTCATCAGCAAAAATGAGTTGACGATCTTTGTATAAATGGTCAATAATCTTACCGTCTTTCTGCTCTTTCAAATATTTCATGCTATTAGGCAAATTATCCCCAATTAGACGATCAATCATTGCTTCAAATACGTTGTTGTACTTGCTTGTGAGCAAGTATTCACTACTGTAATCGTTTGCGCTGAATGTTCCACCCCACTCAAAGAACACCTTCACGATATTGTAGAGCTTCAGTAACTTGTCAGCGAAATACTTGTGCTTTATGCGGCGCAATTCCACGAGGCCGCGGTGCCCCAGCAGGCGGCGAAATTCGTTCACGCGCATTGGAACATAGAATTCCGAATGTGGCATCTTGAAACCAAAAGTTTCCTCAATATAGTGCATCGCCGAAAAATAAAGCACCAGCAGGCGATCATCCAGGTCGAAAACCTTCTTCTTGTTTTCCAACTCCATATAAATTAGCTCATTACCCTGCATAAATGGTTGCGTATGCGTAACCATGCGACGCCAATCAATACGGTTATTGCCGCTGTGCTTATTCTTTGCCGTAAACACAAACAGATTCTTGTTTTCGGCATAGAACAGTTTCATCGTATTCATTACGTCTATGAGAGTTGGGGCAGACGCATCGCTATCGAAACGGCGGGCATTCGGAGAATCTATGTTCCTGTCACTCGGATGCAATTTTTGATATTGCGCAATCGAGGAGCAAACCCACATCGAAAGATTCGCAAGGAAGTTCTTGGGCGCGTTTTCAAGAGTGAAATTCTCGCAATCTTTTACATCCTTGCCAAAAGCCTTGCCACCCTCTTCCAAAAACACCTTGGGCAACACGAAAATAATTTTATTCTTCGAGTCCTTTGCGGACTTGTTATAAAAATACCCAACGCCATCAAGTGTATATCCGCCGGACTTGCTTTTTATAACAAAACCCTTCGGCAAATCCCAATTGCCACCCTTCTTTTCTAGCGGAAGGATATCTTGCAAAAATTTTTCGCTATAGGCGAACTGTTCAAAAAGGAAAATCATCGTTTTTAATAGAAATGGCTGTTTTTTGCGGTTTTTTAGACATAGATTATCTAACGTGTCTAATTTTTGCGATTTTTTAGACATAGATTGCCTAACGTGTCTAATTTTTGTGATTTTTTAGACATAGACTATCTAGCATACTTTTTCCTTTTCGGGTTATTTATCCTCTACATTTGGCTGATTTATAAACAAGTCTATTAAACGTTGATTGATATAATAATTGCTATTTCCAACTTTTTCTTTATTCAACAACCCCATTTTTACCAACTCATCAAGGTATTTTGCCGCAGTAAGGCGATAGACCTCGAGATCACGGACAATATACTCAATCTTCGTATAAGGGTGTTTGAACAAGTTGTTCAGCAGTTCATGGTTATACTTTGCACCAAAGGCCGACCGAATCTTTTGCTTGTACTCCTGCATCAGTTCTCTAATCTTCCCAACCAGGATTACGTTTTCGTTTGCGGTTTCCTCCACGCCCTTCAAAAGGAAAATAATCCACGACTCCCATTCTTTTTCATTATCGGGAGCCTTTTCCCTAATTTCTTGTATCAGTGAATAATAGCGTGCCTTATTATGGTTGATATAACGACTCAAATAAAGAATGGGAAGGTCCAAAAGGCCGTTCGTAACTAAGTACAGGATATTTATTATTCTGCCTGTTCTACCATTGCCATCATAGAATGGGTGGACGCTTTCAAACTGGTGGTGAATAATTGGCAATTTGATCAACGGGTCAAGATCAGAAACTTCAGGGTCGTTAATGAACTTTTCCAAATTGGACATCAATCGTTCAATTTCATCTTTTGACTGAGGCGGAGTATAGATTGTTTCGCCTTGCCCATTTTTCAATGCTGTACCAGGGACGGACCGAAAGCCCGCCTTATTTTGTTCTAGCACTTGCTGAATTTGCTTGATTACGGCATTCGTAAGCAAATGGTTCGACCTGATGAGGCTAAACCCTTTATGCATCGCTTCGCGATAACGCAACACCTCTTTTTGTGCGGGCTTGAAAAGGGTTTCTTGGATACCCAAATCCGCCTGATAAACTTCATCTTGCGTAGTTACGATATTCTCTACTTCGGAACTATCTTTAGCCTCTTGCAAGACCAAAGTGCTCAGCAGAATGTTCTCGTTAGGAATTGTTTGCGCGACTCCCTTTAATTCGGCCAACGCTCTTGACGCTGCAGAAAGTTGCTTGTATATCGCAACGGATTCAAACTTAAAAGGTAAAGGCAAGGATGGAATCTTATAATCTGACATCGCCTACTCCTTCTTTAACAACTCGTCCATAAACAGCTTTAAAAGGTCCTTTTTCTTGTAAAGGTCCTGGAAAGTGAAAAACTCTTCCTTGCCGTCATTTTTCACGCGGAAGAATGAGCCGTTCTTGTGTTCGTCCTTGCAGACCTCGTTCCAAAGGTAGAACATCACCTTGCCGAGGAACCGTTCCTTAGAAATGACGTTGCCGCTATCGGGCTTGATGAAGAATTCGCCGAGTTGCTTGTCTTCGGATTCGGTGAGGTCTAGAATCTTATCATTGACGGCTTCGACAAAATTTTGCCAAGAATACTTAGAACCGTCGATGTCGATTTGATAATAGGCGGCATCCTTGCCATCAAAACTAATCGGCACATACTCCCAGTCAAAGCGGCGTTTGAAAGCACTATCCATAGGGACCAGCGACTGATCGCTGGTGTTCATAGTGGCGAGAATATTCAAGTTTGGTGGGAGTCTGAGCTTGCCTTCGCCGACTTCGTCTTTGTATTGATTCCAGACAGATTTTAATCCGGCATCCTTATTCTTGAGCCAATCGGCGAAATCGTAATCTGCATCAATGGAATATTGCGAGAAGCCTTTATCGGAGCCATCGCTAACGCGGTCAAGCAACTGGAAAATATCGCCGAAAATTTGGGCACAGTTTCCGCGGTTGATTTCTTCTATAACAAGATAGACCTGGTTCTCAACTGTTGACACACTACCCGCATCGAAATACTGTTTCCAAGCCGCAGCGTAAGCCTTTGCGAAAACCTGTGGAACAAAGGAATAAGTGATGCTGTTAGATTCTTTCTTGGGCTTGTAAGCACCTACGAACTGCGCGTAATCGTAATCCGGGAAGAACGTGGTGCGGAACTTACGAGATTCATCAACATCTTTTAAGCCATAGCCTTTTTCGGGGTCATCTATCTTGAAAGACTTGCCTGTACCAGGAGCACCGAAGAAGATTTTTTGGTGAGGTAAGACCTTTTCTTCTAAAACAGGCTTTTGTTTTATTTCGTGTTCTTTAGAATCAGGACTTTTTTGTGGCAGAACTTCATTATTGTCTTCAAATTTGCCTTGAGCAAAAATAAATTCGTCATCACTTTTATATATGGAAAATGTTGAGCCATCTGATTCGTTTTTACAACATTCTTTTAAAAAGTAGTTTAGATTTGGCAAGGTCAACTGGAAATCGCTAGAAGCATTCCATTGCGAGCTCAGATAGTATTCTTGACCGTTTATAATAAACGGTGTTTCAAACCAACGAGGAGTTCTTCGTGCATTTCTTTCCAGCATCGATTCTTTTGATGCTTTTAAAAAGAGCCCCGTTAGTTTATGGCCGCTTCCATCATCTAATCTTACTAGTCTTTCATTTTCCTTACCTGAATTTGGTGCTGTTTCCGAAGCATAACGGAATAAAGAGACAACTAAACCTTTTTCTTGTAAGTAAGAGAACGCCTCAAAAATAAGAGGGGCGAGATTCTTTCGTGAATAGATTGTAGTATTATTCATATTTCTCTTTACCCCCTAAACACGCTCTTCCTGTGATATTCCAAGTACGCCATTCTTGCTTCATCTATAGGAAGAAGCTGAATATACGAATCATTCTTTAATCCTATACGTTGAGTGTTTTTAGGCGTTAACCATTGAGAAATCAATACATGCTTATCATCTGTAAATGTAATGAAGCCTTGATCGAACAATCTGTCAAAAAGTGGTGACAGAATAAATCCATTTTTAGGGTCGATTTTTTCTTTCTCGTCGCAAACTGCCCATGGTTTTATATGACTTGCGACAAGCAGACGCTCATCATTGATCATTGTAATTGGACAAAATGGACATTCTTCAAGCAATGCATTACGGTATTTTTCTTGGCCAATGCGTCCGTTATCTTTATTTTGTTTCTTTCCGCCAGCATCGTATTTTACAGTTTTTTCCTTAACATAATCGGCGTTTCTCCCATAGTTGAAAACAAGGGGGCCATTTTTCTTTGTTTCAATCGCTTCAAAATCAACAAATAATTTTAGGTAATAGCAAAATGTGCCATCAGTTGCTTCGACTCTCATTGCGGATATATAACTAACAAGAGGCAATGACAATTCTCTAATTAAGTAATAGCCTTCGTCACTGGAATTAATATATCCACGCGGGCCATCAATCTGCTCTTGATCCTGAACGTGGAAATAAATTACATCTTCCAATGATTGCACTTTTTTATACCGTTCTAGCCACAAATCGGTAAAAAGAGATTTTCCACGATAATCGTATGAAGGATTTAAATACTCAGCCTTAATGGTTTCCATGTACGAAAGCAAATCTTGCTTTAAAAGAAAACATTTAGCAAAAAAACCAGCCTCACCAAAAAAGTTTCTCATGGAAAGCTTAGAACCAAAATACAGCTTAGCCTCGCCATTCCCGGTTCCAATTTTATTTTTCGTCAGGACAAAACAATCTGGAATCGTGATTACGCTGTCATAGACATCTGCAAAAGTGTATTGTCCTGCGATTTTCATATTACACTCCGTATTTTGTAATATCCATCTGTTTTAATAAGGCAATTAAAACATCAACAACGATACTATTACCGGCCTGCTGATATGTTGCCGTATCAGAAACAACTATTTTGAAGGAGTCCTTGAAGCCCATTAGGCGAAGGCATTCACGAGGGGTCAACTTGCGAATACGGCCTTTGTGGGTTACGTAGTTGTCTACGCCTGCACGATGCATCTTGTGCATCGACTGCAGAAGCGGTCTAGCAATGTCCAAATCCGTTTTAGTTGATGTTTTGAAATTCTTAGTACCACCAGCTAAAACATATTTTTTGACTTTGTCAGACAGGTAGTATTTTTCTTCAACATCCTTTACATCAAAAATGAATTCATCAAACGCTTCATCAGAAGGCGTCAATTTAGAATCTGGATGATACACAAAGTCGCCATGCCAGTTGAACTGCTGATTCCTCTTTTGACACAACGCCACATCACCGTTTATTTGCGTATAGCACTTTTCACGATTCTTTTGGCTGGTGACGAATTTAATGCCTTTTTCCTTCAAAAAATATTTCGTATCAATGTAGTCTTCGAGGAAGTCGTACATTTTGTATTCAAGAGGAATCGGAGCAGGGAATTCAAATTTTGTCTTTTTATTCTTAAAGCCAAGGCAATACACGCGTTCTCGATGCTGAGGAATGCCATAATCCTTACTGTTTAGAACTCTAAAATAAACAGTGTAGCCTAACTCTTCAAAAATATCATGCATAACATGCCAGGTACGGCCTTTATCATGGCTAAGCAAGCCCTTAACATTTTCAAACAAGAAAACCTTAGGAGATGTTTCTTTTACGACTCTTGCAAATTCATAAAAAAGTGTCCCACGAGCATCTTCAAAACCAAGGCGTTTACCCACCATAGAAAAAGCTTGGCACGGAGCTCCACCAATAATGAAATCTACTTTTCCGGCGTAGGGTTTAGCATCAAAATCTCTGATGTCCGTAAACCAATCTTTTTCTTTAATATCATAATTTGCAAAGTAGCTTTTCTTGCAATTAGGCTCAATATCGCCAGCAAAGGCTATCTTATGCTTTAGCCCCAGGCGCTGAAAAGCATGTTCAATGGCCCCAATGCCACTAAACATAGTTCCGATACGAATGGTCTTTTTTGGCTTTGAAAACTCCAAATCTTTCCAATTCGTACCAGCTGAAATAGGGGTCTGCTGAACATCTCCATATTCTAATGCTTCAACACGTTTCTTAACGATCTTCTTTACTCGAGAGATCTTCTTGTTAGTTTCTTGAATATCTTTTTTTACTGTTGGCATGGAATAATAATATATAAATTTAATGTCATTAAATGTCGCATCAAGAAATTTCTTCTATTTCCGGCTGTCCTTGACGAGCATAATATGAGGAGAATCTTGAAACAATGTCTTTACAGAAAGATG
>Ga0233368_1000078_pt1 | contig 9387 bp, 10 predicted proteins | sample ElkDunMinimDraft_25_FD_180681 | JGI IMG/M metagenome (GOLD analysis project Ga0233368, IMG submission 180681) | Fecal eukaryotic communites from dung pellets of Tule Elk in California, USA - Elk Dung D1 | ecosystem: Host-associated > Mammals > Digestive system > Large intestine > Fecal | place...
AATTAGAGTTATGCTAAAAAGTTATTGGTGTACTATTCGCGCTACCGCCCATGCCGCTTGAGCCTGCAAAAAAGAGCGCAGTCTCATTCGTCATGCTCCGGCGGTTGGTCAGGCGCGAATAGTATTATTGTTACCTACTCACCTTCTTACTCTAAAAACTTTTCACCTTCTGTATATTTAAAAATTAGTTTACATAATATTTACGCGTTTTTTAGAGGTTTTTACGCGGTTGGCAGACGGATTTACGCGGTTTGACTACTTTTTTACGCGTTTCACATAAATTACACAAAAAATAGTGCCCCGTTGTAGTGGGACACCATCTTTTACTTTATCCCGCATTAACGGGGCAGTAAGACTCCCACCTCAAGGCTTTTAGAAACCTGCGAAGCGTAGGTGGGAGATCAACTGCCCGTAAAAGCCCGATTGGTTCAACTAACAATCAGAGGGGGATGAGGAAACCCCCTCTGATTTAAGTTTCACTTTATTCTACAGTTACGCCCTCACCTAATACTTGTCGAACCCAGTCGAGATTGCGTGCTGCCCGGTCCTCTGTGTCAGCTAACGGATGTACTCTATAAATACCATCACTATCTAATAAATTCGCTGTTGCCAGCAATGTCGGACGATCGATTGTAATTATTTCTCCTTCTTTCGTAATTTCGACGCTTGCAATTCCGCCAATATACGATATATCTGTCATTGTCGTAGAAAAATAATTACCGAGTGAATAAAACACATGTGTATCTTCCCCGTACTCATTCGTCAGCTTCGTATAAGGCTGTAATACATGGGGATGCGTCCCAAATACGATATGTGCCCCTGCTTCATTCAGTAAATTAGCTAACGTACGCTGTGTTTCATGTTCCTGGGTTGTAAATTCTGGTCCCCAGTGCATATGTGCAACAACGACATCTACTTTATTTTTTAACGCTTGCACATCCGTTCTAATTTTTTCTTCATCAATATAATTAATCACATACGGTGAGCCCTGTGGTAAATATAAACCGTTCGTTCCATACGTATAACTAACGATACCGACTTTAATACCTTTTAATTCAATTATTCTATCTGTATTCGCATCTTCCTTAGATTGATAAGCACCTACATAAGGCATATCATATACTGCAAGATTTTCAAAAAAGGTTTTAACACCTTCTTCCCCTTTATCAACAATATGATTATTGGCGATATTAAGCATATCAACTCCAGCTGTCTTTAAATCTCGAATAATATAATCTGGACTAGAAAAACGTGGATATCCACTCATCGGAAACTTATTTGCGACAGGTGGTGATTCTTGATTGGCGATTAAATAATCATACTGTTGCATATACGCTTCAACTGGTGAAAAGGATGATGTATATTCTGCATATGATGCAAGCCCTTCATGCATCAAAATGTCACCAATCATCGCAATTTGAATCGTCTCTTTTCGTATCACTTCTTCTATTTCAACTTCAGATTCCTTATTTGCTTGTGGACTAGTCGATAAAATATCTTGTTCATTTGTCAACACTTCGTCTGTCTTTGTATTTTCGGTTTTCATACTAAAAAGTACACCGACTATTATCGTTAAACTCGCAATAAATAGTACAATTAAAACCTTTTTCAAATTACTCACTAAATCCCCCCACTGTTTTTAGCACACCAATAAACCTAATTATTCCTATTATTGGTTTATAATTCAAGACCAAACGTTAAAGAGCTATTAAAATTATACATACTGCTAGCAATTGTTATGTAAATTTTCTAAAAAACTTTACCTATATAGACGGCATTTAAAAATTAGAGATATGCTAAGTGTACTATTCGCGCTACCGCCCATGCGGCTTGAGCCTGCAAAAAGAGTGCAGTCTCATTCGTCATGATACGAGCGGTTGGTCAGACGCGAATAGCATTTATTGTTGCGTACTAACCATATACTCTAAATCTTTTTCACCTTCTATATATCCATCAAAAAAGCAGATGTAACTAATAATCGTTACATCTGCTTACATTTTTTAATATTCGTCTTCGCGGAATCCGTAATCTCGAAGATGCGTTTGTTTGTTACGCCAATCCTTTTGCACTTTAACCCAAAGCTCTAAATATACTTTTGAGCCAAGTAGCATTTCGATATCTTTACGTGCGCGTATACCTACTTCTTTTAGTAATGAGCCGTGCTTACCAATTACAATACCTTTTTGTGAGTCACGCTCTACCATAATCGTTGCTTGTACACGAACTTTATCCTCATTCTCTTCATCGCGTTTAATTTTATCGATAACAACCGCAATCGAATGTGGAATTTCTTCACGTGTTAAATGAAGCACCTTTTCACGAATTAACTCTGAAATAATGAAACGCTCCGGATGGTCCGTTACTTGATCTGCTGGATAGTATTGTGGACCTTCCGGTAAGTATTTTTCAAGTGTCACAAGTAAATTTTCAACGTTATTGCCTTGCAATGCGGAAATTGGAATAATTTCTGCAAATGGGAATTTATCTTTATAGCTCGCAATAATATCAACTAGCGCATCTGGATGTACTTGGTCGATTTTATTGATAATTAAGAAGACAGGTGTTTGATTGCCTTCTAGCAATTCTAAAATGAACTCGTCCCCTTTACCAATCTTTTGCTCAGCATTAACCATAAACATAATAACGTCTACTTCACGTAACGTATTTTTTGCAACTTTCAACATGAACTCGCCTAGCTTATGTTTTGGTTTGTGAATACCTGGTGTATCAATGAAAATCATTTGTGAATTTTCTTGCGTTAATACCCCTTGTACTTTATTACGTGTTGTTTGGGGTTTATCGGACATAATGGCAATTTTTTGCCCTATGACACGATTTAAAAACGTAGATTTCCCTACGTTTGGTCGGCCTATAATCGAGATAAATCCCGATTTAAACCCTTGATTAGCTTCTAGCATTAAATTAAATCCTCCGGTGTAAAGGCACCTGGTAACAACTTCTCAACAGTTGTTTCTAGGACGTCCCCTTTTAAATTTGTTAAATATACTGGCATATCACCTTTGCAAAACTCTGCAATTACTTGACGGCATGCTCCACATGGTGCGCATGGACCTTCTGTATCCGCGACAATGGCAATTGCTTTAAATTTTTTCACGCCTTGTGATACTGCCTTAAAAATTGCTGTACGCTCTGCACAGTTTGTTAAACCATAGCTTGCATTTTCGACATTACAGCCATGAAACACTGTACCGTCCTCCGCTAGTAATGCTGCACCTACTGGGAATTTAGAATATGGGACATATGCATTTTCACGTGCAGTTTTTGATTGTGCTAATAATTGTTCAATGTTCACAAAAGAACAACCCCTCTCTAATAATTTTAAACCCATTTTGGTAAAAATACGAGTAATCCGATTATAACACTACAGACGGCAAAAACAAATACTGACGCTGCTGCAATATCTTTCGCTTGCTTTGCTAGCGGATGATAATCAGGTGAAGCAAGATCGACAACGCGTTCAATTGCTGTGTTAAACAATTCCGCCCCCATGACTAGTGCAATGACAAACACAATGATTATCCACTCCGTTATCGAGAGGCCTGTTAAAAGCCCTACTATAACGACAGTAACAGCACTTAGCACATGAAAGCGAAAATTTTGCTCACTCATAGCAGTTACGATGCCTTGTATAGCATAACCAAATGACTTGATAAACTTACGAATGTCCATTATCTCTTGATAAACCAAAAGAGCTAAGAATTTCATCTTGCTTACCGAACATTTCTTTCTCGTCCTGTTCTGTCATATGATCATAACCAAGTAAATGAAGGAAACCGTGCACTGCTAAAAAGCCTAATTCACGCTCAAATGAATGACCATACTCTCCAGCCTGTTCACGTGTACGATCCGTCGAAATAATTATATCACCTAAAATACGCGGAATGCCTTCGCCGATAATTTGTACTTCGCCTTCACCCATTTCTTCGAGCGCAAATGAAATCACATCTGTCGGCTGGTCCTTGTCACGATATTCACGATTAATTGCATGAATGGCCTCATTTGTGACAAACGTAACGGACACTTCAGACCCTTCTTCAATATTTTCCACCTTCGCCGCATGTTGAAGTAATTTTTCCACAAGCTCTACATGCTCGTCATTCACTTCATTCGTCTCATCTAAAAAATCAATATTTAAAATCATAGTTCCTCCTGCTTTTCTTTTGGATATTCAATACGTGTATGGAAAATACCATTTAACGTTTCACACAATACATCTTCAATAATTTTCAGCTCTTTTAATGAAATATCACATTCATCAAATTGATCGTCTTGCACACGGTCTTGAATAATTGACTGAATAAGCTTTTGAATTTTTTCCGCATTTGGCTCTTTCATTGAACGAACAGCTGCCTCCACACTATCCGCAATACTAATAATAGCCGCTTCTTTCGTTTGAGGCTTCGGACCAGGATAGCGGAAATCCGCTTCATTTACTGTTTTCCCTTCTTCTTTCGCTTTATGCAAGAAAAACTTTAATAAGCTTGTTCCATGGTGCTGCAATGCAATATCGATAATTTCCTGCGGCATTTTATGTTGACGTAATAGCTCTGCCCCGTCTGTCGTATGCCCAATAATAATATCTGCACTTGCATCAGGCGATAACGAATCATGCGGGTTAATGCCCATTTGATTTTCAATAAAGAATGCCGGTCTACGCGTTTTTCCAACATCATGATAATAGCATCCGACACGAGCGAGTAAACCATCTGCATCAATTGCTTCACATGCCGCCTCAGCCAAGTTTGCCACCATCACACTATGATGATACGTTCCAGGCGTCTCCGTTAAAATCTTTTTCAATAACGGATGATTCGGGTTCGAAAGTTCAATTAAGCGCATCGTCGATAAAATACCGAATAGTGATTCAAAAAATGGTAATAAGCCCATCGTTAATGCACCGGACAATAAACCGGAAATAATACCTGCTGAAACATAAAACGCAATTTCAGATAAAACATAATCAGACTGCGTCATTAATAAATAAAATGCAATAAATACTAAATTGACAGCCATGACAACTGTACTTGCTTGTAAAATATGCGAACGCTTTTCAACACTTCGCATAAAGAATAGCGAAGCAAAGCCACCAAATAAAATATAAAGAGCAATGTCCATTTGCAGAACCGCCGCATAGTTTTCTTGGAATACAATTCCCGCTGATGAAGCAACAAGTAACGTCACTAGACTAGCAAGCCGATCATCCGTAAGCAACCTTACGAGCATTGTAACCATCGCCGTTGGGAAAATAAACGCAACAACTACATCAAAGTCATCTGATACGATATTGACTAATTTCATGATGACAATAGCGCTTATGTATATCATAACAACTACTAATAAATAGTTTACTTTTTCTTTAAATTGAACTGTTAGACGGTCAAATAATATAAACACAAATACCATCTGCAACACTATAAAAATAGCTAATCCCCCAATAGGTTTTAATGAAGATTGGCTATCAACGAACCCTAACAATTCTAACTGGCGATATTTCTCCCGGTCAATCATTTCACCTTCTAGGACGATAATCTGACCTTGTAATATTTTTGTAGGCTCAACTGCATTACGCGCTTGCTGTCTCGCTATAGTCGTTTTTTCTTCGTTTAATACTTCTGTTTCAACGATGGAACCACGCCCTAAAGCAATGGCAGTCGACAATAACGAATTGTCAATTGTCGTTGAACGAATAATTGATTCGATATTCGTACGTGCAGTAGCTATATTCTCTTTGCGTATACTTTCGCTTAATACCTCTTTTGTACGGTCTACTAAAATATTGCGTGTGCTAATTAGTTGGCTTTCTGATGCAGCTAACAATGCTTTTAATTCATCATCTGTAAGCGATAAAGTATTTTGTTTATCCGTTACACTATTTAATTTATCTTTCAATAATTCTAGCTTTTCGTCCTGTGACAGTGTAGCATTCTCTTCTAAAGCAATTTCTTTCTGTGTTTCAATTGTTAAATCAAAAAGCAATTTAATTAGGTCCGCTTTTTGCCCTGCTATTTCTTGATTAAAATCATAAATCTCGGTTATATCGCTTTCTGCATTTATCCTTTCCTGCTCAGTCTTCTCTGTATCCTCTATCGTCTTAGCAGCGCGAATTGTTTCAGGTGCTAAACTCCCCATTGAAATATCGTATGTAACGCCCCGAACATTATCAAGCATTAATCCAAACTGCACTAACCCTGTCATAACTAATACTATTACTAGAAATGAACGGAAGCCCATCAAGTCAATAAAACTTTTTAATCGCTTTTTCATGCAGCACCTCCCTTTGTCCATATATTTATTTTACCAATATATATTGTTGATTTCATTAGAAAGAAAAAACTTAACAAAATCACTTATTATGTTAATAGAGTACTTTGCCTCCTCAATACATAAAAAAGGTTCCGTCTGAAAAGTAATTTTGAGACGAAACCTTTTTACAGTATTAAATTAATTCTTTCAGGATAGGATTGCATTACGCTTACCTCTACTGTTTTACTTTCTGTAGAGAGGAGTGACGTTATAATTCTTGATCGGCATATGCTTGAATTACTTTTGCCACTAAAGGATGTCGTACTACATCGCCTTGCTCAAGTGTTTGGAAATGAATATCCTTTACATATTTCAATGTACGCTCTGCGATAATTAAACCTGATTCTTGATTTTTCGGTAAATCAATTTGTGTTTTATCGCCTGTAATGACCATTTTTGAACCGAAACCAAGTCGTGTTAAAAACATTTTCATTTGCGGATGTGTTGTGTTTTGCGCTTCGTCTAAAATGACAAATGCATCGTCTAATGTACGTCCGCGCATATAAGCGAGCGGTGCAATTTCAATCGTTCCACGTTCAATGAGACGCTGTGTTTGCTCTTGTCCATAAACATCATGCAACGCATCATAAAGTGGACGTAAATACGGATCGACTTTCTCCTTTAGGTCACCAGGTAAAAAGCCTAGCGATTCTCCCGCCTCAACAGCTGGTCGAGTTAAAATAATACGTTTTACATGCCCATTTTTTAATGCTTGTGTAGCCATTACAACAGCTAAATACGTCTTCCCTGTACCCGCTGGACCGATACAAAACACTAAATCCTTATGACGAATTGCTTTAATATATTCTCGCTGTCCAATTGTTTTTGCTCTGATAGCTTTTCCTTTTGTCGTGCGAGCAATCTCTTCATCATAAAGCTCCGCAAAGTATTCAATTGTGCCTTTTCCAGCCATTTCAATAGCTGTTGCTACGTCGCGTTGATCAATGTTAATTCCTTTGCGTATCACATGTAAAAGACCTCGTAATACTTCTGTTGCGCTCTCTTTGCTTTTATCAATATCGCCAACAATTTGAATTAACTCTCCACGAGTGATTATTTGCACATTAAATGTTTCTTCAATTAATTTTAAATTTGCGTCCGACATTCCTAAAAGCATGACCGCTTCATTTGGATTGTCGACTAAAAGTTCCAACATTTTTTCTGACATAAATCATTCTCCTTGATAAATAGGGTATGGTATTGCGATGTTTTCATTTACCAAAAATAGGACTTGCCCCTTAACTGTATCATTATCAAATGTAACGTGCAAAATTTTTTCAGATTTAATCGTCGTCTTCGGTGGTAAACTTTGCAAAATCTTCTTATGCAATAGAGGGCGAATTAACTTATCTAAATCTTCTTCAGTTAACGTATGTTGATGCTTTTGATAAGATTGTTTTTTCACAATCCTTACATAACGATTAATCCACTTCGGAAGTTTGATTTCATCGATATAAGCTCCTTGATCCTTTACTACTTTCCATTCAGTTACTTTTGGCGTGTAGTATATTATTTCTCTATTTATTGTAAATGCTGTCTCAAACCAGTAATCAGCATAAACCTCTCCCTCTGCACCGACGACTACCTGCCTGTCCCCAGCCTCTAATATACCTGATACAAGGCGATCCCCTTTATAAACAGTTTTATTCGCATCGACAAGTCTAACACCACTTTTTAAAAAATAATGTGTAATGACGCCATTATTACTAGCAATTAAGTGCATTGGATCATCTGATTTTGTTTTTACTTCCGTTTCTGGCGCTAATTGAAGGTCAATCTTAATGTCTCCCCCACTTTTCATAAAGTGTACCCAAGATAGCTCAGGAAATGCCGCCATTAATTGTTGACGTAACTCATAATCCGTTGGTAGCGAACTTTTGACGAGTGGAAGAGAAACTCCTACTTCATTTGCAATATATTTTTCTGCTTTATAAGCTACTTCTGGTGTAGCGCCAGTAACTTGGATACGCCATATAAATTGTGTACAAATAATAGGTACAACAATTAATAAAAATATGCCTATTAGTGTCTTTGCCGTTAGTTGTATAACGGCGTCTGTATTTTCATAGCGAAGTTTTAAACGCACTTTTGATTTACGCCTTATTCGACGTAAGGCAGATACATCATTTCTCCTTATTTCAAATGTAACGTGATGATTAGAAAAACGTACTTGTCTTATGACGATACGTTCTTTATGTAAAAGATGAAATAAGCGATTCACATGCGGCCCTTGCTTCACTTCTACCAATACTTTTCGACGATCCATTATACCACTCGCTTCTCTATCTTAATATGGTGTATCGTCTCGATATCCAGTAAAAATCCTTCAGATGTTAAATACTGCACAAGCAAGCCTTCTCCTTCAATCGTTATATCAAACTTACCAATTGAGCATGTAAATGTCGTAGAAGAAACTTGATGTACATCGTATTTTCCGTTCCATCGAATTTGCTGAAATTGGATCCATTCTAGCACGTCATCTAATTGCATAAACGATTTCAAAAAAAAGCCCCCTTTATTGCAGTCTATGCAATAAAGGGGACATGTATTATTTACGTTGCTTCGCTTTTGGTGGACCTAAAATTTCCGAAGTGACAATCGCCTGCATTAATTGTTGTTGTGTTTGAGGCACAACGTTAAATGACGATTTTTTTGCTTGCTGCACGATCGGGCGCTTGGCACCGAGTTCAGGACGTGTAGACGTGCGTTCTTTTTTTACAACTTCTCGCACGACCGGTTGAACTGGCTCCTCCTTCACTTCACGAACAACTTGCTTTTTTGGCTCAGTTTTTTCATTTAGCTGTCCAAAAACTTCATTTGCAAAATCTTCTAATGATTTTACTTTCGGTCGTTGTTGCTTCGGCTGCTCAACCGGCTTCGATTGTCGAGGAACTTTTTGATTGCTAAATGGTGGCATCTGTTTTGTCGGTTCATCTGTTTTCTTACCTTTGCCCAGTACTGAGCTAATTACCGCAATGATAATCATCATGATTAACCCTTCCATTTAGTGATCACTCCCTTCCTCGATTATTTGTCGCCTGCATCCGGTTTGTCTTGTGATAC